>ENA-ORXD01001364-ORXD01001364.1-sediment-metagenome-genome-assembly--contig:-NODE-1364-length-20693-cov-4.365299_pt1 | contig 20693 bp, 19 predicted proteins | sample MGYA00237862_ERZ511471 | MGnify/ENA metagenome assembly ERZ511471
GGCGTAGCTCAGTCGGTAGAGCAGCGCACTCGTAATGCGCAGGTCTTCGGTTCAAGTCCGATCGCCGGCTCCAGTTAAGAGAAGGGGATTTGCCAGGTGGGGAACAATTCCCCCGGCAGGTCCCCTTTAAGTTTTTACAAGGGAGGACTATCCCATGCAAACCCGGAGGCTTATCCTGGCCAGGCACGGCCAGACCGAATGGAACTCCGCAACCCGCTACCAGGGCAAGACGGACGTTCAACTGAACGACCCGGGCAGGCTCCAGGCAGGCAGGCTTGCCGCCCGTCTTTCTTCGTGGGAGCCCGACCTGTTTTTCACGAGCCCGCTGTCCCGTGCGCGGGAAACGGCGGAAATTGTCCGGGAAGGTCTACAGATGGAAGAGAGACCTGCCTTGACGGTGCTTGGGGATCTTGCGGAAATCGATTTCGGGGATTGGGAGGGGAAAACGATTCCGGAAATCGAGGCATCCTACGGGAAACTTTACCGGGATTGGAGAGAGGATCCTTCGAGGGTGACGCCTCCTGGAGGGGAGAGTTTCCCGCAAGTCCTGGAGCGGGTCGGCCGGGCTTTCGAGAGGATCCTTGCAGGTCCGGCCGGGCGAATCCTGGTCGTGGGGCACGGCGGGATCATGAGGGCGGCCCTGGTGAGGCTTCTTGGCGTGTCCTCCTCCCTCGTGTGGCGAATGAGGATGGACAACTGCAGCATGCTTGGCATCGATTTCTGGAAGGACAGGGCGATGCTTGCCTTCAGCAACGATGCGGTTCACCTCCTTGTTGAAGGGGAAGAGGAGGCAAGACGGTTGCCGATACCGGAATAGTGCGTACAGATGCCGGTGCTGTTACAATGGCAGGGACGGGCGTGCCCCGAAACGGGCGGGTCCGGAAAGGGGAGACCTGCATGATGGAAGCGGAAACCTCAGGCCGACTGGATCCAGAGCGGGAAAGGATCCTCTGGGCCCTGAACGCAGAGGGGGATGACCAGGCCAGGGAGGAACTGATCCTGGGTTATCGGTCTCTTGTCTTCTGGCTGGCACGAAAACTGCAGGTTGCCCCCTCCCGTTACCAGGACCTGGTCCAGGAGGGGACCCTCGCCCTGATCAATGCAGTGGACCATTTCGATCCGAAAAGGAACATCAAGTTCATCACCTACGCCTATTATCGAATCAGGGGGGCAATGGTCAATTTCCTGCAGCGGGTCGAAGCGAAAGCCCCGGTCCCCGTGGAGGAAATGGATGAAATGGCTGTGGAACCCTTTGATCCTGAAGCCGAGGACTGGCGCCTGGCACTGATGGAGGGCATGGAACATCTTTCGGCCCGGGAATCCGAAATCATCGGTGCACTTCTTGTCGAAGGCCGTCGTGCCCGTGAAGTAGCGGACGAAAAGGGCATAGACGTCAGCCAGATCTACCGGATACAGAGGAGAGGGCTGGCGAAGCTGCGAGCCTGGTTCGGCGTTGGGGAGTCCACATCCTGAAGGCCGCCTGGGATAATCTCCATGTCCCGGTGTGATTTTCGGGTCCTGGGGGGGTGGAACGCTTGGAAAAAAGGTTGAAACGGGTTCAGCGATGGATCGATCGGTGCGTGGAAGCCTGCAAGTGCAAGGCATGGAATTCCGCCATCGCCGAGTTGGAGTGCGCACGGGCCGAACTGGATTCGGCCAGCCGTGAGATATGGCAAGCCGCCGCTGAAACTGAAACCCGCCCCGAAACAAGATGGCTGAGAAGCTCGAAAGGGGTTCTCCTCCATGTTGTGCCAATCTCGATGATCATCCTTCTCCTTGCAGTGGGTTCGACATCGATGGAATCCTTCAGCCCGCAACGGTTCGCTGCCCCGCAGCCAAGACCATCCGTGGAATGGGTGACTGCAGACGAGAAGGTTTTGCTTGATCATCTTCGGGAGAGCCTGTCCCAGAACCCCGCCCATGGCAAGAACGCTCCTGAAGCTGGCGTGGAAAGGGTTGCGGTCGGACGTTCCCCGTCCAAAGACAGGCCCATGGTCCAGGCCGGGCCCGTTGAAGGTCCCGCAAGCAATATTTCCGGAATTCTCCCTCAACGAGGGTTGTCCGTAGCAGCTGAAGATTTGCTATCATTGATCCAGGTCGGCCAGAGGGCACTCCGTACGGACGGAGAGAGCCTGAAGGTCGAAAGGCCCTGACTCATTTGATTTCCCCAAAGGAGAGGATCGCCTCGTGAAACGCTTCCTTGCCGTTTTGACCTGTGCAGCCGTGTACGTGCTTTTTTCCTTTTCGATTTGTTTTGCCGAAGACCCGAAGGTCGTCGCGATCGAGGTACAGGGCAACCAGGAGGTCGTTTCTCCCTACATCCTCGGTGCCGTAAAGACGGCAGTGGGGGAAGTCCTCGACCGGGAACAACTCCAGAAGGATATCGAGGCAATTTATAACCTGGGGTTCTTTGCGATGGCCGACGCGATGGTCGAGCCGGCAGGTGATGGCGTGAAAGTCGTCTTCAACGTCCAGGAAAACCCGAAGGTCAGGGAAGTGCGCTTCACAGGCAATTCCGTTTACAAGGAAGCCGATCTTCTCAAACTTCTGTTTACCGCTCCCGGGACGGTCTTCAACCGGGTGTTTTTCCGCAACGATCTTCAGCGCATCAAGGAGAAATACCAGAAGGACGGCTACGTCATGGCCCGGGTGGAAGACGTGTCGGTCGAGAACGGGATCGTCACCGTGAAGATCGTTGAACCGCGGATCGGCGATATCTTTATCCAGGGGAACAAGCGAACGAAAACCTACGTCATCGAGCGGGAACTGAAGGTGAAAAAGGGCGACCTGTTCAACGCGAACGTTTTGCGCCACTCCCTGAACAAGATCCAGGGGATGGGTTTCCTGGAGGATGTCAACGTCGGTTTCGAGCCCAACGAGGATCCGAACCTGATCAACCTCGTCCTGACCGTTACCGAGGGAAAGACCGGAAGCATCAGTTTCAACCTCGGCTACGGCTCGAGCAGCGGGTGGCAGGGGGGCCTGGCCTACCAGGAATCCAACCTGAACGGACGTGGACAGAAGCTTACCGTGGGTTTCGATACGGGCGACCGGGAACAGTACTATGTTTCCGTGGCGGATCCCTACATGGACGAGCACACGTATTCGTGGAAAATCGGGGCGTACAAGCGTTCCTGGGAGGATATCAACCGCTATTACGAAGATGATCGGTATGGGCAGTACAACCAGGACAAGGAAGGCATTTATATCGGGGCCGGCAAGAAGTTCCACCACGATTCCAAAATGAGCTGGTATGTGAACCTCGACTGGAAGGACGTAGAGATCTACGATTTCCGGGATCTTGACGATAACCCGATCAACCCGACGCCCGACGATCCCGATTGGGATGCATGGAAAGATCTCCTCGACAGCAACGGGAAAATCTTCACCGTCACAGGGACTTTGACGCGGGACAACCGCGATCCCTATCTCAGCTATCCGCAAGGTGACCTGGAGACCCTGAACGTGGAAAAAGCCTTTACGATGTTCGGAGGCGAGTGGGATTACACGAAATATTGGCTGGAGGGGCGCTACTATCTTCCCCTGAACTTCGACAACCTGCCTTTTGACTTGCCGGCCGGCGACCCGGACAATCCGCCGCTCTTCGCGGCTCGCATGAAAGCCGGTTTTTCTTCTGGCGAGATTCCCTACTCGGAACGATATTTCGTGGGCGGCAGCACGACCCTGCGTGGGTATGAAGACGACGCTTTCGACGGCCACGAGATGTTCCTGGCGAACCTTGAATTGCGTATCCCGATGGAGAAGGCCTTTTCCGTGGTGGTTTTCTATGACATGGGGATGGCATGGGACAAGGACGACCCGAATGCTCCCCAGGGAAACAGCTTTAGCTTCAGTGAGCTGAAAGACGCTTACGGTTTTGGCGTCAGGGTCCGGACACCGATGGGCAACCTGCGCCTTGATGTGGCGAATGGCGACGATGAGACCTTCACCCATTTCGGGTTTGGCGAAATGTTCTAAAAAGAATTTTCTTGGCATTTCCGGTTTTTCCAGGGCTGCGGTCAAGGTGCTTGTGGCCGCAGCCCTGCTTCTGTGCGCTTCCGGTCCAGTGGGCGCGTCAGTGAAGGTCGAAGGGGTTTCTTCGTGGCTTGAGCAGGCGGCGAAGCGCAGCGTCGAGGCCGTTTGGCGCGAGATAGACCCCCGTCAGGATGAATCCACCCGCCTCCTCATAATCAAGCTCGTATCGGCCCGTCTTTTTGAAGGCTACTCCGTTGATTCGGCCGAAATCTCGGGGGAGGATCTAAAGCTTGTCCTCAGGGCTAAGAACATAACGGCGTGGCAAGTAGAGGGGGGTATTCCCCCTCTCGCAAAGCCTCTTTCGGACTGGATGGACGAAGATTGGCGAGAGGCCGGCAGGAGAATCGGCGCCCTGGTTTCGGGCCTTCCCCTCGAAGCCCTGAACTGGGCGGATTCCGCCTTGAGGTTCGAAGTGGCCGGGATTCTCAGGGAAAGCCTGCCCGGCTGGCAAGGCAGCCTTGTGGTCCGGATAGAGGATGACCGCTCGGTCCTGAAAGTCGGTCTTGTTCCTGAACAGCCCCTTGTGCTTGCCGTCAACCCCAGGACAAACTCCACATCCCTCCCGACGCTTCTTCACTCTGACGTTAAAGAGGACTTGCTGACGGGGCTTTCCCCTATTATCGGCCTTCCTGTGGCCTGGATTGCCAGTCACGAAGGAAGAGTCGCGGAATGGGCCGCGTTTCTCATTGGGGACGAATCCTTCGTGGAGAACCTGAAAGTCGACGTCAAGGTCACCGTGAAGCCCCAACCGGTCACCGATCTTGCGGTGAGGCTGGAAAGCCGGAGGTACACCATCTGGGCATGGGTGGCCGGCTACGCAGGGACTTCAGACCGTTACCCGGAGGCGGGCTTTCATCTCGGCCGCAAGGCCCAGCTTTTGCCCTACTGGGATGTCGAACTTTATGGGGAAGCGATCATTTTCCTGAACGATTGGGACCTCGAAACCCGGCTGGGCTTGAGATGGTCACCCTGGGATAGGATCTGGGTCGGAGCCGAACGCTCCTGGCCAGATGAAGCGACCTGGTGGCGGGTCTGGTTCGACGGGCCGGTTCGTTCCCCGTACGCATGGATCCGGGGCTCTGACGAGGGCAACGTGAATTTCGGAATCGGATACCGCCTGAACGAATACCTGTCGATCGAACTTCATTATGACGACAGGGATGATAACTCTTCCAGCGTCCGGCTGGTCGGCAATCTTTAACCTCCTGGAAGGGAGCAGAAGAATATGGAATGGGAACTCGAAGCCCTGGCGGAAAAATTGGGTGGCCGTGTGAAGGGAAAAGGGAAACGCAGGATATGCGGAGTGTCGTCGCCGGATTTCCCCCGGGAGGATTTCCTGCTTGTGGCCTGGGAGAGAAATGTCCTGTCAACCGTTCCGGAAGGGATACCGGTGGTGGTTCCTTCCGGCTGGGTCGAGGAGGGACGCGACGGCATAGAAGTCGAAGACCCCCGATCGGCATTCAGGATGCTTCTAGCCCTCTTTTCAAACTCTTTCAGGCCTTCACCCGGTATTCACGTTACGGCTTCCGTTTCGCCGAAGGCGGAGGTCAGTCCCGAATGCTCGATCGGTCCTCTCTGTGTCGTGGAAGAAGGGGCTGTGATAGAAAAGGGAGTCGTCCTCCGTTCGCAGGTATTCATCGGCCGCGATGCCCGAATCTTCGAGGGGAGCGTTCTCGAACCGATGGTTGTCGTGATGGACGGAACCGTCATCGGAAGAAATTGCCTGGTTCACGCCGGGGCTGTCCTGGGTTGCGACGGCTTCGGTTTTGACAGGGATTCCGAGGGAGTTCCCGAAAAGGTACCGCAGGTTGGCCGGGTTGTCCTGGAAGACGAAGTGGAGATAGGAGCCTGCACCACGGTTGACAGGGCAACTGTCGGCGAAACACGCATTGGCAGGAGAACCAAGACCGATGACCATGTCCACGTGGGCCATAATGTCAGGACCGGAAGCGATTGTCTTCTCGTGGCCTTCACGGGTATGGCGGGAAGTTCCTCGCTTGGCGATGGAGTGACGATGGCCGCTCGCAGCGGGACGGCCGACCATGTCCATGTAGGAGAAGGAGCGATATTGACCGGTTGCGCCGGAGCGACGAAGGATGTCCCCGCGCGGGCGGTCGTTTCGGGTTTTCCGGCGCGAGACCACCGCGAGGACATGAAGGCCCAGGTCCTTCTCCGCCGCCTGCCCGACCTGGTTGAAAGGGTCAGGCAGCTGGAAGCTCGGCTAAAGAAACCTGAAACGAAGGGGAATGCAGCCGATGAATGAAAGCGCACCGATACGATGGGAAGGGCGCGGTTTGCACACGGGAACACCCTGCGCCGTGGAGGTGAAAAAAACCCCTTTGCCGGGCTTGCGGTTCGCTTTCGGAGATCGGGAAGCTTTCCGTGTTGAAGAGGCCATTCCCGAAGGCGACAGCCGGGGGTCCACGCTTTCATTCCCGAACGGGATAAAAATTAGGACCGTTGAACACCTTCTTTCGGCCCTGGCGGGGGTCGGTTTGTGGGATGCGGAAATCCGCGTGGAGGGATGTGAAATTCCCGCCCTTGACGGCAGTGCTGATTTGTTTGCCCGCAAGCTTGTCTTGCTTGCCGAAGAGAACAAGCCCTGCAGGGTGGAGCCCTTGAGGGTCGATGCGCCCGTTTCGGTGAGGGATGCGCAGCATGGACGTGCCCTGGTTGTCCTTCCCGCTGAAACCTTTGGTGTGTCTTGCGTCATTGATTATCCGGGAAACTGGATTGGAACACAGGCTTTCTGCATCGACCGGCTTGAGCCCAAAGTTTTTCTCGACGAAGTCGCGAAAGCGAAGACCTTCTGTCTTGAATCGGAACTCGGAATGCTGCGCAAGGCCGGACTGGGAAGGGGTGGGGATCTCCGGAACACTCTCGTCATAGGGAATGGGGGGCCTTTGAACCCCGAAGTTCTTGCCTTTCCCGACGAATGCGTGCGACACAAGGTCCTGGACCTTATCGGAGACATGGCTCTTCTGGGCAGACCGCTTGTCGGTCATGTGCTGGCTTTTCGAAGCGGACATGGGCTCCACCTTTCCCTCGTATCGCGCCTGAGGCGAATTGCGCATAACATGAAACAGGAAAAATAAAGCAAAGGAGGACCCGACATGTTCGATATCCACGAAATCATGAAGCATCTTCCCCACCGATATCCCTTCCTGCTGGTCGACCGAATTCTCGAGCTTGAGGAAAACCGTGTCGTGGGGCTGAAAAATGTGACGATCAACGAGCCGTTCTTCCAGGGTCACTTCCCGGGGGAACCCGTCATGCCGGGTGTTCTCGTGCTGGAATCGATGGGGCAGGTGGCTGGAATGATGATTGCGACCAGGCCGGGCACGGAAGAAGACATGCTTCTGATCCTGACAAGCATGGAGGACGTCAAGTTCCGGCGGCCCGTAAGGCCTGGAGATCAGCTCATCACCGAAGCTGAAATGCTGAAGCTCCGTGGTCGGATGGGAAAGGTGAAAGCCGTCGCCCGTGTAGACGGAGAACTGGCGGCTGAAGGAGTTTTCGGCTTCCTTGTGACCCGTACCCTGCGGGGGGAGGAAAAAGAATGAGTGTGGAAATCCATCCATCAGCGATCGTTTCCCCAAAAGCCCGACTCTCTGACGGGGTCAGGGTTGGACCCTATTGTCTCGTCGAGGATTTTGTGGAGATCGGGGAGAATACGGTCCTGAAATCTTTCGTGAGCATCAAAAACTTCGTGAAGGTAGGAGAAGCCTGCACCTTTTTCGAAAACGTGACCCTGGGCGGCGAGCCGCAGGATTTCGGTTTCAAGGGTGAAGAAACCTGGGTGCGAATCGGAAACGGCGTGACCCTGCGGGAGAACGTCACGATTCACAGGGCTACGGGCGAGGGGAAGGAAACGGTGATCGGGAACCGTTGCTACCTCATGGAAGGTTCGCATGTCGGGCATAACGCTTCGGTCGGGAATGACGTCATCCTGGCCAACAAGGTGGGGCTTGCCGGACATGTCCACATCGGGGAAAAGACGGTCCTGGGCGGTATGGCCGGCGTGCACCAGTTTGTCAGCATTGGCCCTTTCTGCATGATCGGAGGGCTGTCGAAGATCGTCAAGGATGTTCCTCCCTACGTGATGGCAGATGGCCGGCCCGCACGACTTTTCGGGCTCAACAAGGTCGGTCTTCGCAGGAACGGCTTTGACGCGGACGCGAGAAAGTCCATAAAGAACTTCTACAAGGCCCTTTACCACGCGGGTCTTCCTCTCAGGGAGGCACTTGCCGTTCTCGAGGTCCGGCTTGTCGAAACCCCAGAACCGGTTCTCAAAGTCATACTGGATTTTGCGAGGGAATCACACCGAGGATTGGCACCCTGGCCTAAGGCGATGCGGGAGGTTGATTCCCCTGATTAAGCTGCTTGTCCTGGACGTGGACGGCACCCTGACGGATGGCGGGGTCTCCATTGACGGGACCGGGAGAGAGTGGAAACGATTCGATATCCAGGACGGCATGGGCATCGTCCGGCTTCAAAAGAACGGTGTCGAGGTCGCGCTGATAAGCGGCCGGCATTCGGAGGCCACTGGAAGGCGGGCGCTCGAGCTCGGCATAAGTGAAGTGGTGAACGGGATCGGGGAAAAGCTTCCAGCCCTCGAAGCCCTTTGCCGATCGAGAGGCTTTCTTCCTGAGGAGGTCTGTTTCGTCGGCGACGATATCAACGATATCGACTGCATCCGCTGGAGCGGCCTGGGTATAGCCGTCCGGAATGCGAGGCTTGACGTGAAAGCGCTTGCGGACTGGATCACCCCGTCCTCCGGAGGACAAGGGGCCATACGGGATGTTGCAGAGCGCATCCTCATGCTGAACGGAGGTCCTCATGTCCCGAAAAGCCATTGAAGGAGTGCTGCCGGGACTTTTGGACCGGTTCATCGTCGGAGAATTGGCCCAACCCTTCGTTTTCGGGGTGTTGATTTTCTCGGTGCTCCTGATCACGGGAGATGTTCTTTTCGAGATCGCCAAACTGGTCATCCAGGGCGGCGTTTCGCTTTGGACGGTCTCTCGCCTGTTTTTGTACAAGATCCCCGGAGTGGTTGTCCTGACTCTGCCGATTTCCTGCCTCATGGCCACCCTCCTTGGGTTCGGGACTCTTTCGATGCACGGGGAGATCAATGCCCTCAGGTCACTGGGGGTTGACTTCCGGCGCATCGTCAGGCCGGTCCTTCTCGCGAGTTTTGCCGTTTCATTCCTGACGCTTCTCCTGAGCGAAACGATTGTTCCCGTAACTGACCAGGCGGCCCTCAACATCCTGCAATACGAGGTATCCGGCAAAGGAGTCCCGGGTTTAAGGGAGAATATATTCCTGAGGGATGAGAGCGGTTCAAAACTCAGGCGTGTCCTTTATGTCGCTAAACTCAACCCCGCCACTGGGACCATGCAGGACGTTCTCGTGCAGGATTTCGAGAAAAACCGGCTGGCACGGGTTTCCACGGCGAAAAAAGGCCATTTTGCCGAGGGACAATGGTGGCTGGAAGACGGCAAGGTTTTCGAGGTTCACGCGGACGGGACCGTAAAGGCCCTTTTTTCCTTCCAAAAGCAACGCCTCGCGCTGAGCCTTTCTCCCCAGGAAGTGGACAGGACTTCAAAACGGCCGCAGGAAATGGGCCTCTTCGAACTTTACCGGCATATCCGCATGGCAAGTGAACAGGGAATCGACACGCGGAGCATGTGGGTGATTTTTCACATGAGGTTTGCCATTCCCTGGGCAGCCGTTGTCCTGGGCTTGCTCGGAACATCGATGGGTGTGCGTTCCCCACGGGGAGGGCGCGGGGTAAGCCTGGGGCTCAGCGTTGTGATCGTATTCGGGTATTACGTTGTCATGTCTTTCTGCCGGGCTTTCGGTGAGGGGGGCTACATGAATCCTGTCCTGTCCGCCTGGCTTCCGAACCTTAGTTTCCTGGCAATCGGATCGGTTTTGGCCAGAAAAGCAAACGGATGACGGAAAGAAGGTGCAAAGCCTTGTCCGAAATCGCACTCCTGGCGGGGGGAGGTCTCCTGCCTGTCGCCATTGCAAAGGCCTTGTCTTCAAAGGGAACTCCACCGGCGGTGGTCGTGATCGGAGACCCCGACCCTCTTCTGGTAGATTTTGCGGAACGCGTCGTCCGGGTGCCCTCCATTTCCATCAAAGGCATCATCGGGTTGCTCGTGGAACTGGGCTCAAAGCGCCTGGTGCTGGCGGGGTCGATCCCCAAGCAGCTGATTTTCGGGAGAGGGAACGTGGACCAGGACACTCTTGATTGGGTCTCCTCCCTTTCTTCCCGAGATGACCATTCCCTGCTGGGTTCGATCGTGGGACTTTTGGAGGGGTGCGGGCTGGAAGTCGTTTCTTACAGGGCTCTTATCCCGGAAAACCTTGCTCCCGAGGGGCCGGTTGCCGGAAGGGAACCTTCCGCGGGGGAATGGGAGGATATTCGCTACGGTATCCAAATCGCACGTGAAGTGGTTCGGCTTTCTTTCGGCCAGGCGCTCGCCGTTAGGGACGGGGCGGTTTTGGCTGTCGAGGCGATGGAAGGAACCGACGAGATGATCCGCCGGGCCGGCCGTATTGCCCGCGGTGGGTCCGTCGTCAAGATGATGCGCGCGGACCAGGACGAGCGGTTCGACCTGCCGACGGTCGGGCCAGGCACACTGGAATCCATGGTGCAGGCCGGTATGACCTGCCTTGCCGTCGAGGCCCACCGTACAGTGATCCTTGACCGCGAGAGGTTTGATGAAATGGCCGGGATCAATGGCATCGCCGTGACGGGATTTTTACCATGAAAATATTCCTCAGTTCCGGGGAGGCTTCGGGGGATCATCTTGCCGGTGCCCTCATGGCTGCCCTGAAACGACGGTTTCCCGGGGTTACGCTTTGGGGGATGGGCGGCACGGAAAGCAAGCAGCAGGGGATGGAGACCGAGTGGTCCTCGGAAATCCTCCACCTAATGGGGATAGGAGAAGTCCTGTCCTCGATCCCGAGGCTTCTTCGATTGAAGAAGGAAATCTACGGGCGAATAGGGGACGAAAAACCCGACGCTATCGTCGTTGTGGACAGCCCCGATTTCCACATCCCTCTTCTGCGGCAGCTCAGGCAATCGGGTTTTCGCGGGAAGATCGTTTACCTTGCGCCGCCGCAGGTTTGGGCCTGGCGAAGCGGGAGGTCGGCATTCCTGAAGGAGACCTGTGATCTGTGCCTGCCGCTCTTTGGGTTTGAGAACGATGTCCTGCTCGCGAAAAATGTTTGTTCGGCCTGGATCGGGCACCCCTTCGTTGACGAGTTTCCCCCGCAGGCCGGACAGGGACGAAAGGCGAGCAATCATGTGGCTTTGCTTCCGGGAAGCAGGAAGAACGAGGTCTGGCGGCTCTTGCCGGTTCTGGTCGAAGTGGCGAAAGCCCTTCTGGCAAGGGGGTTCGAACCCGTTTTTTCGATTGCGCCGGGGTTGCGGGCCTTGGAGAGGGAGCGGCTGGCAAAGGCCCTGTCCGGTTTTTCGATGGATACGGGGCGGGGGCGCGATCTCATGCGGGATGCCTTTGCAGTCATCGGGGCCAGCGGGACAGCCGCCGTCGAGGCGATGATGCTGGATCGCTACATGGTTGTCCTTTACCGGACGTCGCTTTCCTCGGAGATGATCTTCAGGATGTGTGTCCGGACGAGCCACATTTCCATTCCCAATCTTCTCGCCGGAACCCGCGTTTATCCGGAACTGGTCCAGGCGGAGGCAAGGACGGGCCCCATCATGAACCTCTTTGATGCGTATCGCTCCGATGAGGGAAGAAGGCGGGAGATTCACGAGAGGCTGGAAGTTGCCCGGTCAATGATGGGAGAACCAGGGGCTGTCGATTTTTGGGCAAAGAACATCCTGGAGGGGTCTGGTCCCGAATGGAGAGGATAGCGATCCTCGCCAATGGGCCGGGCGAACTCTGGGGGTGGGGCCGGCCTGTGACACGGGAGATGAAGAGTGCGGGTCACGCTGTAGACCTCTACGTTCTCCCGTGCCAGTTTGCCAGCGGAAGCGAAGCAAAAATCGGGCTCCGCCTGGGAGCGGATCGGGTTGTTCCCCCGGGAGATTTCTGGAAAAGCCTGGCTGCCTCGGGCGCTGAAAAGCCCGATGCTGTGTTGCAGCTGGGTGGCGATCTTCTCTATGGAAGAGCCCTGTCGGCGAGGTTCAAAATTCCCCTTTTCAGCTACAGCTATGGGGCGAAAAAAGGTTTAAGGACCTGTAGAGCGGTGTTTACGGCTTTCGAATCCATGGCGAGAAGCATGAGCCCGATGGCCAGCGATTCCGTGGAGGCGGTCGGGGATCTCGTGGCGGACGCACTGCGCCTGGACGAGGGAGAAGTGCCATGGATCGGGAATGGACTCAAGGTCGCCGTTTTCCCGGGAAGCCGGCCGGCAATTCGCCGGAAGGCGCTGGCCTTCATGGCTGATTTCCTGGTCGTTGCCAGGAAGCTGCTTCCGGAAGCCCAGTGGTTTGTTCTCCTTTTCCCGTTCTGTGAACCGGAAGAAGCGGTCTTGTGGGAAAAGGCGGGATTCAAGTCCTCGATGGCCGGTACCGGTGTTGTGCTGGCAGGCGCGGATATTGCCCTGACCCAGCCTGGCACGAATACGCTTGAACTTCTTCATGCAGGGGTCCCCTCGGTCGTTGCGGTTCCGGATGCCTTCATCGCAGATATCCCGGCCCCTACACTGCTGGCTCCCTTATTCGGCCTGCCGGGGATCGGGCCTGCCCTCAAGCGCAAGGCATTCCGGCGCTATATCGGGAAAAGGGGATACCTGTCCTGGCCGAACCGCCTTTCAAATTGCGAGGTCTTTCCGGAGGTTACCGGCATGGTGGCGCCTGAAGCCCTCGCCGAGCGATTTGCCTCTTATGCCGGGGACAGGGAATGGATCGAGGGAACACGGAAAGCCCTTGGCCTTATCGACAGGGGACCGCAAAATGCGGCTACCCGGCTTCGGGAAAGGATCATGGAAAAACTGGCATGAAAAAAAAGTCGAAGGAAAAGACCGTACGCCTGGGTTCCCTGAGGAAACTGCTTCCCTTTGTCCTGCCCTTCCGGATGCGGCTGGGTGCTGCCTTCGGCTGCATGTTGGCGGCCTCCGCCGCAGGCGTCCTGCCTCCTTGGCTTTTGAAGAACGTCGTGGACGATGTTCTTATCGAGAAGAACAGCCTGATGCTCAACGGCCTTGCCATTGCCATCGTCCTGCTCTTCATCCTGAAAAACCTGGCCAGTTACGGACAGAATTACCTGATGGTCTGGGTTGGGCAGCGGGCGGTGATGAATCTCAGGGTTGCCCTTTACGGGAAGATCCAGTCGCTTTCCCTGACCTACCTTCACAAGAGGCGCGTAGGAGAATTGCTGTCCCGGATAACAGGCGACGTGGCGACTCTCCAGGGGCTGGTTTCGACCACGATCGTGGATCTTGTCGTCCAGACCCTGACTTTTTTCGGCATGGCAGGTTTCCTTATCTATCTCAACTGGCGGCTAACCCTTTTTGCCCTGCTCATCATTCCGCTGGCTTTCAAGGTGATCCATTTCGCCTCCCTTCGGCTGAGGGTCGTCGGACACACGATCCAGCAGGAACTGGCCAGCCTTTCCGCCATTGCCTACGAGGCCCTTTCGGCCATACGGATCGTCCGCTCGTTCGCCACGGAGGAACACGAACTCGAGCGATTCCGCAAACAGGGAGAAGCCAACGTGAGGGCACTTGTCCACGGAACGCAGATCCAGGCGACCCTCCAGGGCGTGGTTGAGGTCATCCTGATTTTTGCCCTGGCCCTCCTTCTCTGGGTGGGAGGAAGGGAAGTCATAGCCGGAAGCATGACCCCTGGAGAACTCATCGCCTTCCTGGGGTATCTCGGTTTCATGGTTCAACCGCTTCGCGTCATCAGCCGGATTGTCGGAAGCATCCAGCAATGCCTGGCTTCCGCCGATCGCATTTTTGAAATAATGGAGGTTCCCGACTCCTTGCCGGTCCCTGCAAGCCCGGTTTTTCTCAAGCCCCTGCGCGGCAGGGTGGCTTTCGAGGACGTCTGGTTCGCTTATGAGCAGGAACGATGGGTATTGAAAGGCCTTGACTTCCTGGTTGAGCCGGGGGAAAGGATCGCACTCGTCGGGTCGACGGGAGCAGGGAAGACGACCATTGCCGACCTCGTACCGCGATTCTACGACCCCCAGAGGGGGCGAGTGACGGTTGACGGGATCGATGCGCGTGAGCTTGACCTGAAAACACTCAGGAAGCAAATAGGGATCGTTCCCCAGGACCCCGTCCTGTTGAAGGGAACCATGGCCTATAACATCGCCTACGGTTATTCCGAGGCGACTGGTGAAGCGATACGGGAGGCAGCCCGGACGGCGGGCATCGCAGATTTCATAGAGAGCCTTCCTGCCGGTTACGAAACCGAAGTGGGGGAGCGCGGGGTGACCCTCAGCGGCGGACAGCGGCAGCGGGTTGCCATTGCCCGGGCGATAGTCCGAAATCCCAAGATCCTCATCCTGGACGAGGCGACATCATCGCTTGACACCGCAGTGGAACACCAGATCCAGGAGGCGATGGGGCTCGCAATGAAAGGGAGGACGTCCCTTGTCATTGCCCATCGGCTTTCGACTATCCTCGAATCCGACCGTATCCTCGTTATAGAGGAAGGGCGGATTGCGGAGGCCGGGAAACACGAGGAGCTCCTCGCTGCCCAGGGACTTTATGCCAAGCTGTACGGACTGCAATTCAGGGAGTCTGGAAAACCATGATCGTCGAGAGCTACCTGAGTTACGCCAGGGGAGAAAAGAGTCTGTCGCCATGGATGGTTTTGGCCCCCCTGGGATGGATCGCCGGGACCCTCGTAAATGCCAGGAATTTTGCCTATGACCACGGCGTCCTGGAGAGCGGCGAACCGCCAATTCCCCTTGTCAGTGTTGGCAACCTGACCCTTGGCGGAACGAACAAGACTCCTTTCGTCGAAATGCTGGTACTGGAAATCGCCCGAAGGGGAATCCGCGTCGGCGTTGTCAGCAGAGGCTACAAGGGGAAAGCGACTGCCCCGGAACTTGTCGGCAGGCTGGGCCCGGGGGCTTTCGCCGGAGACGAGCCGCTTCTCCTTCAGAACCGGCTTCCGAACGTGCCGATCGCTGTGGCCAACGACCGGAGCGAGGGGATTCTCCTGCTTAAAGACAGGGGAAACGTGGAACTTGCGGTTGCCGATGACGCGTTCCAGCATAGGAAAATGAGAAGAGACGTCGACATTGTCCTGGTTGATGCCTTGTGCCCATGGGGCAACGGCCGGTTTTTCCCTGCCGGGCTCCTGAGAGAAGGGGCGGAGGCCCTCAAAAGGGCCCATCTCGTGGTGATCACGAAAGCGGACCAGGTCCCTCCGGATCGCCTTGAAGCCCTTAAGGAAGAACTTTCCGGCAAAGTCGGCAAGGACAGGGTTTTCTGCTCGAGGCTTGCCGTGAGCCGATGGGAAAGATGGGACGGCACCTGGAAGACCGGTTCGGGTGCCAGTGTGGCAGGCCTTCCCGTCCTTGCCTTTTCCGCAATCGGCAATCCGGCCAGTTTCCGGCACTCCCTTGAGCAGCACGGCGTGAGGATCAATGCCGAGTTCTGTTTTCGCGACCATCACCGCTATACCGAAAAAGACCTTGAACTGCTCGTTGCCGAAGCACGCCGGAACAAAGCCGAAGCCCTGGTTTGCTCGGAAAAGGACATTTACAACCTTCCCGTCGGGTGGATGCCACCCCTGCCCCTTTATGTCCCCAGGGTCAGGACGGAAATCATCCAGGAACCGGGTCGTTTTTGGGAAACCCTGTGGAATGAACTGCGCCCCCGTCTCGTCGTCGCTTCGAACGGTTACGGGGAGGACGCCATCGGAGTCATCCTCGGGGAAAAACTGAGGGAAGCCATGCCGAAAGCCGAAATACTGGCCTTCCCCCTGGTGGGGTCGGGGAAGCCTTATTCGGAATCAGGTTTTGAGGTCGTATCACCGGTTGCGGAAACGCCCAGCGGCGGTATCGTGAAATACCACCTCCTGGATTTTGTTCGCGATTTGCGTTTCGGACTCGTGAAAATTATCATGGAGCAGCTCAAGAGCTGGAGAACCCTTCGCCATCGTTCTAGAACGGCATTTTGTGTCGGCGATGTCTATCTGGCCCTCCAGGCCATTTGGGGGCAGGGAGGGGCCCCGGTGCTCGTCGCAACCGCCAAGACCGCTTACGTCGCGGGTCATTGGGGCATTGAAAGGTTCGTTCTCAGGCACCGAGTTGCGCAAGTTTGGGCCAGGGACGAGGAGACTGCCCGGGAACTGGTTCGATCCGGAGTGAAGGCCCGCTTTTCGGGAAACCCCATCATGGACCTGGCTGGCGCGACGGACACCGAGACCCTTGAATGGCCAGGCAGGGGGAAGCACCGGATCCTCCTCCTTCCGGGGAGCCGCAGCAGGGCCTACATGGAATTTCCACTTTTGCTGGAAGCGGCCTTCCTGCTTTCCTTGCGATCGGATTGCCGTTTCCTCGCCGTGATTGCGCCCACAATCGACCGGGACGAGCTCGTTTCAAGAACTGCCGGGTGGGAAACAGGCCCGGCAAGCGCTGAATGCCTCCGGAAGGGCGGCGTGGAAGTGACCCTTTATGACGGGGCTTTGCCTGCAGTGGCACGGACGGCCGACCTGGTCATCGGCCTTGGGGGAACAGCCAACCAGCTCTGTGCAGGGTTGGGGATACCGGTGCTCTCGGTGGAGGAGAAAGGGAAGTTCGTGCAGAAAAGGATCCTGCAGGATGCGGAGCGGCTTGTGCCGCGAGCCCCGCTGGCACTTGCGGAAGCTGCTTTCGAGATCCTTGGGGATTCGGACCTGCGTTCGCACATGTCACGCACCGGGATCGCGCGGCTGGGTCCCCCCGGTGCCCTGGACGAGGTCGTGCGGTTCGCAGTGGAGGAACTGGGACTGGGCTTGAGGGAATCGGTCTATTCCCGTCTTTGCGGAAACTCCGAAGGAGGAAGGACCTCATGAAAACACTTGCAGTGATCCCCGCACGTCTAGCCAGCACGCGGCTGCCGGAAAAACCGCTTGTCGACATCAATGGCAAGCCGCTTGTCATCCGCGTACTGGAACAGGTGAAACGTTGCGAAAGGGTCGACCGGATTCTCGTGGCGACGGATTCCGAGAGGATAGCGGACATCGTCTCGCTCCACGGGGGCACGGCGATAATGACCCCGGAAAACCTCAAGAGCGGCGGAGACCGGGTTGCGTTTGTCGCGTCAGGGCAGCCCGATGCGGAAGTTGTCCTGAACGTCCAGGTGGATGACCCGCTCGTGGGGCCGGACATGATCGACCCCCTCATCGCTGCGCTCCAGGCGGATCCGGAAGTCAAGCTTGCCTTGCTTGCAAAGCGCATAGAGAACGAAGGCGAAATCGCTTCTCCGAACATCGTGAAAATGGTTTTCGACCGGAACGGACGGGCCCTGTATTTCAGCCGCTCACCGATTCCCTATCCTCGGAATCCGGGAGCGGTCTATTATAAGCACATCGGCCCCTATGCCTGGCGAAGGGAGTTCCTCCTGGAGTTCTCCAGTTGGCAACAGACACCGCTTGAAATGGTCGAGAGCCTGGAGATGCTTCGCGTGCTGGAGGAGGGCTATACGATCCGTTGCGTTGAAACTTATCGGGATACGGTTGAGATAGACACTCCGGCAGATGTCGAAGCCCTCGAGAAAATCCTGGCAGCAGAAAGGAGGGACAATTCATGACCATGACGATTCGTGTCGGTAAGGTCGAGTTCGGCTCGGGACGGCTTGTGCTCGTAGCGGGCCCCTGTGTCCTGGAAAGTCTTGACCTGGGAATGGAAGTGGCCGAAACGGTCCGTGACCTGTGTGCCGACCTCGGTTTCGGTTATGTTTTCAAGTCTTCCTTCGACAAGGCCAACCGGACATCCATTGCGAGTTACCGGGGACCTGGGATCGAGCAGGGGCTCGAATGGCTTGAAAAGATCGGGAAAACCGTCGGCGTTCCCGTCCTGACGGACATCCATGAACCGGCCCAGGCCGCTGTGGCGGCAAAGGCCGTCGATATCCTGCAAATTCCCGCTTTCCTTTGCCGCCAGACGGACCTGCTCGTGGCGGCAGCCCGCACGGGCAAGGTGCTGAACGTCAAGAAGGCCCAGTTCATGGCTCCCGAGGACATGACGGCCGTCCTTTCGAAGTGCGGGGAAGCCGGCAACGAAAGCGTCATCCTCTGCGAGAGGGGAACAAGCTTCGGATATCACCAACTTGTTGTGGACATGCGATCGCTTGCCGTCATGAGGTCTTTGGGCGCTCCCGTCATGTTCGACGCGACGCACAGCGTCCAGACGCCCGGCGGCAAGGGGACGACAAGCGGAGGTGACCGGAGGTTCGTCCTTCCGCTGGCAAGGGCGGCGGTGGCGGTCGGGGTCGATTCCCTTTTCCTTGAAGTGCATCCCGATCCGGACCGGGCAAAAAGTGACGGCCCCAACATGGTTCCCCTCAAGGCCCTCGGGAATTTCCTGGAGCAGATTCGCATCCTGGACGACACCGTCAAGGCCAATATCGGCATGACGGATCTCGAGTGGGTGGTGAAAAGCGGTTATGGTCAGCCTGCCCAACGAGCGTGAGGCAAGGCGGATCGCGGACAGCGACCTCCTTGAAGTCGGCAGGGGAGTCATCCTTGCCGAGGCGGAGGAGCTTGAGCTTGCTGCCCGCAGGCTTGGACCCGAGCTCGTGAAGGCGGCGCGGCTCGTCCAGGCTTGCAGCGGCAGGCTTGTCGTGTCCGGCCTTGGAAAATCGGGCCTCATTGGGAGAAAGATAGCCGCCACCCTGGCATCTCTCGGAACCCCGGCTTTTTTCCTGCACGCCACCGAGGGAAGCCACGGAGATCTTGGCATGGTCCGGCGGGAGGACGTTGGCCTTTTCATCAGCCACAGCGGCGAGACGAGAGAAGTTCTGGAACTCCTGCCTTTCTTCCGCCGAATCGGGGCCCCGGTCATCGCCATGACCGGGAACCCGAATTCAAGGCTTGCCAGAAATGCCGACGTGGCGCTGGATGCCAGCATTCGAAGGGAAGCTGATCCTCTCGGGCTTGCCCCGACAAGCAGCACGACACTTCAATTGGCGATAGGCGATGCGCTCTCGGGGATGGTAACCGAGCTCAGGGGGCTATGCCCGGAGGATTTTGCCCTTTTCCATCCTGGCGGAAGCCTGGGAAAGAGGCTTCTGCTCAAGGTGGAGGAACTGATGGGATCGGGAGAAAGGCTTCCTCTCGTTCCGGACGATGCGACGGTGAAGCGGGCGCTCTTCGAGATCACCAGCAAAGGGTACGGGGCAGCCTTTGTCGTTGGGCCGGCAGGCGCCCTGGCGGGGATTTTCACGGACGGAGACCTGCGTCGTTTGTTGGAGGACAGGGGGCCGGAGGGCCTGGAACTTCCCGTTTCCGAGGTCATGACCCGCCATCCGAAGATGATCGATAGGGAAAAACTTGCCGCAGAGGCTCTGGCAGTAATGGAGCGGCACGAGATCTCTGTGCTGGCGGTGGTCGACGGAAGCGTACCCGTGGGGATCATCCATCTCCACGACCTTTTGAAAGCGGGGGTGGCCTGAACTGACACCCGCGGCTTACCGATTCCTGACGCGGATCGCCTATCCTGCAGCTTACCCATGGCTTGCCTGGAAATACCGGGAAGGCCTGGAAGAGAGGCGTGGATTCTATCCTTTTGACGTCGAGGTCCTGGGCAGGAGAAAGCCGTTCTGGATTCACGCGGTTTCTGTCGGGGAGGTCCAGTCTGCCCTGCCTTTCGTTTCCGCAATGAGAGGCGGAGGTTATGAAGGCCCGGCTCTCCTCTCGACAATCACCGCCACGGGAAGGACGATGGCGCTGCAGGAAATGGACAGCCTTGTCGACGCCTTCGTCTATTATCCCTGGGACGTCCCACGGATCGTCAAACGGGCCCTGGACTCGCTCTCGCCACGCATCTACACGGTCATGGAAACCGAGATTTGGCCGAACCTGCTCTTGGATCTTGAGAAAAGGACTATCCCGGCGTACATGGTCAATGCGCGTTTTTCGGAAAAATCGTTTCGCCGTGCCGTGAAGAACCGGGCTTTCTGGTCGAGGATACTGGGAACTTTCAGGGGGATTTTCACCCGGAGCGGGGAGGACGAGGCAAGGATCAGGGAAATGGGCGTGGATCCCGCTCGCCTTTTCCGCGTAGGCGATTCGAAGGTCGATGCCATTGCTGAAAGGAAGAAGAACGTCGACCGCTCGGTCCTGGACCCCGTTATGGAAGGGAAGGGCCCCGTCCTGGTGGCGGGAAGCACCCATCCGGGGGAGGAAGAGGTCGTACTCGAAGCCTTTGCCTCGGTCAGGCGAATGATTCCGCAAAGCAGGCTGGTGATCGCACCCAGGCACCCGGAAAGGGCTTCGGATGTGCTGTCCCTTGCCATGCAGAAGGAAGAAGCCTGCCTTTTGTCGAAATGGGCACCGGGTTGGAATATACTTGTGGTTGACCGTATTGGTATCCTCTTCGACCTTTATGGAAGGTCGGATGCGGCTTTTGTAGGGGGAAGCCTCGTCCCGAGGGGGGGGCAAAACATTCTTGAGCCTCTCTCCTGGGGAGTTCCCGTCGCTCACGGCCCGCACATGGAGGATTTCCCGGACCTGG
>ENA-ORXD01001365-ORXD01001365.1-sediment-metagenome-genome-assembly--contig:-NODE-1365-length-20629-cov-3.541748_pt1 | contig 20629 bp, 18 predicted proteins | sample MGYA00237862_ERZ511471 | MGnify/ENA metagenome assembly ERZ511471
TGATTGATTATGCATAGCAACACATATGCTGAAAGTCTGTTTGCCGATGCCGGAGCTGTCTTAAAGGGGCATTTCCTGTTGACATCAGGACTTCACTCACCGGTATACTGGGAAAAATTCCGTATTCTTCAATATCCCCAGCACACATCCCGTCTGTGCCAGATGATAGCCGCCCGCTTCAGCAATGATGATGTAGAAGTCGTAATCGGGCCGACCACCGGGGGCATTATCATGGCATATGAGATTGCCAGGTTTATCGGAGTCCGGGGAATATTTGCTGAAAAAAGCGGGGATGGGCAGCGTTCTCTCAAGCGGGGATTTGAAATTAAACCCGGAGAAAGGGTGTTGCTGGTTGACGATGTTCTCACCACCGGCAAATCCGTAAGGGAAGTAATTGACGTGATAGGACGCGCTCAGGGGCATCTGGTAGGCATCGGGGTACTGGTAGACCGGTCGGCGAAAGACTTGCAGCTGGGTGCGCCTTTATATAGCTGTATCAGGTCGGAAACGGTCACCTATCGCCCCGAAAACTGTCCACTGTGCCAGTCAGGCATTCCACTGGTGAAACCGGGAAGCAGCGAGGTATAGTTTTGCGATCTTTTCAAGTAAATTCCATAGGCACCATTCATTCCCCTTTCACCGAACCCAAAGGCACTCCCATTCAACCTGTTGGCGCTATGGGTATCAAAGGTACGGTGGAGTTGTTCGAAGAATACGTGGAAGGCCTTAAGGACCTGGACGGTTTTTCTCATATCATCCTGCTCTATTATTTTCATCTGGCATCCGACGGGCCAATGATAGTTACCCCTTACATGGAAGATAAACCCAGGGGGATATTTTCCGTAAGAATGCCCGGACGTCCCAACCACATCGGAATTTCGGTGGTGCGTTTAAACGGCATTGATAACAACGTTTTATATATCGAAAACGTGGATATACTGGATGGTACGCCTCTTTTGGACATTAAACCGTATGTTACCAAATTCGATGTTCACACCACTCAGTGCGAAGGCTGGCTTACACCCATCTCGGACCTGGCACAGGACAAAAAGTGCGATGGTCGTTTCAGCTAGACCGGTGAAATAGTTCATGCAGCCCGGGTTGGTAATAATCATTGCAGTTGTATCGGCGGTATTCTCTTTTACAGCATGCTTCCTTCTGCTAAAGTGGTGGTTCAGCCGCAAATATGTAAAGTGGCAATGGATCGAAAGGGAATCCCTGGAGATCGAACGTAAATCCATTCGAAAACAGGCTATTACGCAGTCAAGAGCGGTACTCGGCGGCAGGTTCACCGAACAGATGGCGCCATACCTGCCTGAATTCAAATACGATCCTACTGAAGCGAGGTTTATTGGCAGCCCGGTGGATATGCTGGTATTCCCCGGTTTGTCCCAGGGAGAACCAAGGGAAATCATTATAATGGAAATAAAAAACGGACCTTGCGCTCAACTTACCCCGGTTGAGCGCAAGATTCAGAAACTGGTGGAAGACGGCATGGTTCGCTGGGAACTCCTTGAACGCTCAAGAGACGAAGCCGGAGAAGAAGATGGTTTTCAGACACAATTCTAAGCGGGATAGTCTTACCGGGCTTAGAGTTTTTCCATTCTGGCAAAACTGAGCAGCAGCTTTTTAATTTTTACCGAATCATCATCAAAGGCAACCACCACTTCATAATCATTGTTTGAGGCTTTTACGCTGACAACAATTCCTTCGCCAAACTGTTGATGACGCACTTTGTTTCCGGCCTTTAACTCGAGCAGAGGCTTTTTGGGTATATCTTTGGAAGCTCGAGTGGCGGCTGGCTTGGCCAATGCAAAACCGTTTACAGCATTGCCGGCCGGTTTATGAGCTTGAAACCGGGAATATGAAATTTTTTCGGGCTGGGGTGCAGGTTTGCCTTCGAACAACCCGTCCGGAATATCCTTTAAAAATCTTGAAGGCGAGTTTATCTGGGTCGATCCCATTAACATTCTCTTGTGCGCACGGCACAGGTACACCCTGTTTTTTGCCCGGGTTATACCCACGTAACAAAGCCTTCTTTCCTCTTCCATTTGTGCAGGATCGTCCATTGACCGGTAATGCGGCAACAGGTTTTCTTCGAGCCCTACGATAAATACAACCGGGAATTCCAAACCTTTAGCCTGGTGAAGCGTTATCAGGTTTACTGCTTCGCTGCTTTCGCTGAGTCCGTCTATGTCAGAGACTAATGAAATCGATTCGAGAAAAGCGGCAAGGCCCTCTCCGGGAGCAAGGTCCTTGTAAGGTTGGGCTACACTTTTCAATTCCTCAACATTTTGCCAGCGGTCGTCGCCGTCAGGCTGGTTAAGCAGATGGTGTTTGTACTGACTGCCAGCGATAATCTGCTCATACAGCTCAATTATTTTCACCTCTCTTGCGCGGCTGAGGAGGCTTTGCATGAAAAGTCCAAATGCCTGCAGCAACTTGGCGCTTCTGGATGAAAAATCAGCCGCAAGCTGCTCTTCGGTTAGAGTTGTAAGGGAAATTAAAGCCTGGCCTTCGCTTATATTACGGGAAACAGCGAACCTGTTTAGTTCTTCCAGGGTTTGCTTGCCAATGCCCCGGGGCGGGGTATTGATTATCCGGAGCAGGCTTACCGAATCATCGATGTTGTGGACTACCTTGAAATATGCCAGGATATCCTTTACTTCCCGCCTTTCATAATATTTGGTGCCGGCAGCCAGTTTGTAAGGAATGCCATAGCGTATGAAGGCTTCTTCCAATGCGCGTGACTGGGCGTTGGTTCGATAGAGTATGGCAATATCACCCGGCTTTACGATATGGTTATCGGTGAGCGCGCTGACTTCTTTAATAACCATACGCGCTTCTTCCTGCTGATCATAAGCTTCAAATAACAACAGCTTGGGGCCGGGTTCGTTTTCCGTCCACAGTTGCTTGGGTTTACGAGCCCGGTTGCCGGCTATTATATGATCTGCCGCCTGAAGAATGTTCTGTGTGGAGCGGTAATTTTGTTCCAGGTAAATGGTTTCAGCATCGGGATAATCTTTTTCAAAATTCAGTATGTTTCTTATATCAGCTGAGCGCCATGAATAAATAGACTGGTCCGGGTCACCAACGACGCATATGTTGCGATGCCGGGCGGAGAGCAATTTAACCAGTTCATACTGAACCATATTGGTATCCTGAAACTCATCGACCAGTGTGTGCAGGTAACGTTTTTGGAACCTTGCCAGGACTTCGGTATTGGATTTTAAATGCTTAACCGTTTTTGAGAGCAGGTCATCAAAGTCAAAGGCATTGTTCTGGTTCAACAGCTGCTGGTATTTTTCGTATACCTTCGTTACGATTTCGTCGTAATGGCTAAGGTTTCTCTGGGAAAACTCCAGGGGGCTCAGCATTTCACTTTTGGCTGCGCTTATCGTTGAAAGTACCGGTCCAGGCGGATAATTCTTTGGATCCGACCCGATCAGCCTGATGGCTTCTTTGACCAGTTTTAACTGGTCATCACCGTCGTAAATGGTAAAATTGGCTTTTATGCCCAGGTTTTCGGCTTCTTGCCTGAGGATGCGTACGCAAATGGCATGAAAGGTGCCTATGGTCAAGTCTTTTACCGAACTGCCGATAAGTTCGTTCAGTCGGGCGCTCATTTCCCTGGCGGCCTTGTTGGTAAAAGTTACCGCCAGGATATTGTATGGCTTGATCCCGATAGTCTTCACAAGGTAGGAAATTCGCTGTGTGATAACCCTGGTTTTGCCGCTGCCGGGCCCGGCAAGGATCAGCACGGGGCCGGTTACGGTTTCTACCGCTTTCTTTTGAGGTGGATTTAAATCGCCGGAAGGTTTAATTTGATTCATAAAGTAATTATAACATTTGAAGCCTTAACCGTTCATTTGAGCATATGCCCTCATCCAAAGGTAAAATATTTATTGAAAACATGCTTGCATTCATGAGTTTGAAAGTGCTATACTTTCGTTAACAAATAAATAATACACCTTTAAGCCAGTCCCGTGAGGCCGGCAAGGGAGTTAAGTTAGCATGGTGTGCGCTTTTTCAGCCTCTTGCCAGCCGGCAGGAGGTTTTTTTATGGAACCGACAATAGTATTGAACCGGGAGGACATCAGGCGGACTCTCGGCCGCATGGCTCACGAAATTATTGAGACCAACAAAGACCTGTTAAAAATTATTATGATTGGCATGCGCACCAGGGGTGTGCCGATGGCCAATCGGCTGGCGGCAAACATAAAAGCTTTTGAAAACGCACAAATCCCGGTTGGTGTTCTCGATTTCAGCCTCTACCGTGATGATCTTGGTTCCCGGGACTTGCAGCCGGTTGTAAAAAGCACGTCCATACCGTCGGGTATCGATGGAAAAATTATAATCCTGGTTGACGACGTTCTGTTTACCGGCCGCAGCTCAAGAGCGGCCATGGACGCACTGATAGATCTGGGAAGGCCTTCAGCGATCAAGCTGGCTGTACTGGTTGACAGGGGCCACCGGGAACTTCCCATCAGGGCCGATTACGTCGGAAAAAACATTCCCAGCGCCAGAGACGAAGAGGTTCAGGTGAAACTGACTGAAACCGATGGCCTGGATGAAGTATCCATATATAAAAAAATCGAATCTGGTAAATAACAATGAAAGAAAACTACCCGCAAGATATGCATCAGCCAGAGACAATTTCATGGCACAGGAAACACCTTCTGGACATAGACGATTTTTCGATTTCCGAATATGATTTGGTTATAAAAACAGCCGGCGTAATGGGCGGTATTCTATCCCGGCCTATTAAAAAAGTACCGGCTCTGAGGGGCAGGACCATCGCCACTCTTTTTTATGAACCCAGTACCCGTACCAGGAGTTCCTTTGAACTTGCCGCTAAATACCTAAGCGCCGACGTGGTAAATCTGGCGGCTTCATCCAGCAGTATTACCAAGGGTGAAAGCCTGATCGACACCCTGCATACTCTGGAAGCTATGGGAGTCGAAATTATAATAATGCGTCACCCCCTCGCCGGCGCATGTCACCTGGCCGCCAGGCATGCCAAATCATCTATTATTAACGCAGGCGATGGTGGACATGCCCATCCAACTCAGGCGCTGCTGGACATGTATACCATTTTAAAACACAAACCGGCGATTGCCGGTTTGAATATTGTCATTCTGGGCGACAGCCGTCACAGCCGGGTTGCCAGGTCCAATATATGGGGACTTACGGCCATGGGCGCCAGTGTTACTCTCTGCGGTCCGCGTTCCCTGCTGCCTATCGGGTTAACGCCCCGGCATCCGCTTTACTCGAAAATCAAACTCGAAACCGATATTTTGCGTGCGCTGGAAGGAGCTGATGTAGTAATGGCTCTGCGGATGCAAAAAGAACGTCAGGCAGCCGGTTTAATTCCCGATATACGCGAATACGTGTCTCAATTCCGCCTGACATCCGACAGACTGGCTGTTGCCAAACCCGATGCCCTTGTTATGCACCCCGGACCGGTTAATGAGGATATAGAAATAAGTTTCGAAGTAGCTTCCGGTTCGCAATCGTTAATCACCGAGCAGGTATCTAACGGCCTGGCTGTCCGAATGGCAGTGTTATATTTGATCAGTGGCGGTAGTAAAGAATGATATCAAGTATATTAATAAAGAACGGCAGACTGATCGATCCGGCCGGGTCTTTCGACCGTCCGGCTGACGTATTGATCAAGGGCGGCTTGATTTCTGAAGTGGCCGGACCGGGACAGATTGAACAAGCCGGCGCTGATAATGTTTTTAATGCTGAAGGCATGATCGTGTGCCCCGGGTTTATCGATTTGCACTGCCACCTCCGGGAACCCGGCCAGGAGGATAAAGAAAGCATAAAAACCGGATCTGAAGCAGCTGCAAATGGCGGTTTTACGACTATCTGCTGTATGCCTAATACTTTACCCCCAATCGATACCGCTGCCGCCGTAAGTTATATAAACAGCATTGCTGCGCGCGACAGCGCTATCAGAGTTCTCCCCATTGGTTGTATTACGAAAAACAGAAAGGGAGAAGAGCTGGCTCCCTTGTATGAACTGGCCGAGGCCGGCGTGGCGGGTTTCAGCGACGACGGTTCACCCGTAGCCGATTCTTCTTTGATGCTGCGCGCCATGCTCTACGCCGGCCCTCTGGGTTTACCCATTATTGATCACTGTGAAGACCTTTCCCTATCCCGCGGCGGACTTATGAACGAAGGCGACCTGGCCAATATTCTCGGCCTGCCCGGTATTCCGGCCGCCGCCGAAGAAATTATGGTCGCCAGGGATATTCTGCTGGCAAAAAGTACCGGCATACACATTCACCTGGCTCATATCTCTACCAGAGGCAGCGTCGAAATGGTGCGTTTTGCCAAAAGAAATGGCATTAAGGTCACCGCCGAAGTAACTCCTCATCATTTAACGCTGACTGAAAATGCGGTTGCCGGATATAATACCAATGCCAAGGTCAACCCGCCACTAAGATCCGATGATGATGTTCAATCGCTCATCGATGGATTGACGGACGGTACTATCGATGTAATATCAACCGACCATGCCCCCCACACCGCTGCTGAAAAAGAACAGGAATTTGCCCTTGCCCCCGCCGGTATCAGCGGTTTTGAGCCCGCTTTGGCCTCATTATTGAGCCTGGTCCACCGGGGAAAAATAGAAATGGCCAAGCTCATAGGAGCCTTGACTTTTGCTCCCGCCGGCATTCTCAATGGCAGATATGGAAAATTGGGAGCGATCACACCCGGCTGGATCGCCGATGTTACCGTATTCGATCCGGGCAGGGAATGGCGGGTTGAAATCGGCGGCTTTATCTCCAGGGGAAAAAATACCCCGCTGAATGGTATGACTTTGAAGGGCAAGGTAATGTTGACCATCAGCCGCGGCGACGTTGTATACAGGCTTAACTCAAAATAATAGTGAGTTGATTGAACGTAATAAAGGAAAGCAGATGGAGAAAAAAGCAATACTGGTTCTTGAGGATGGTTCGGTTTACGAAGGCTGCAGTTTCGGTTCAGCGGGTAACGGCGTGGGCGAGGTGGTATTCAATACTTCCATGACAGGTTACCAGGAAATTCTTACCGACCCTTCCTATGCCGGGCAAATAGTGATACCGACCTATCCGCTGATAGGTAATTACGGTATAAACGATATCGATATCGAGTCTTCCCGGATTCAGGTTAACGGATTTGTAGTCCGGGAAGCCTGCAGCCAACCAAGCCATTACATGGCCGGCCAAACACTTGATGAATATCTTACCGGCGGCCAGACGCCCGGAATATACGGCCTCGATACCCGTTCCATAACCCGGAAGCTGAGAGATAAAGGGGTCATGATGGGTATTATTTCAACCCTGTTGAGCCCCGCTGAAGCCCTCGATGTACTTAAAAGTTCAACCCGGTATGAACAGCAGGAATTCCTGGGCAAAGTCAGCACCGCCTATCCATACGACTGGCCCGGTAACCAGGAATCAGGCGACGGTTTGCGGATTCTGGTGCTCGATTGCGGAATGAAATATTCAATACTGCGCGAAATGTCCAAACTGGGTGTTAAAATGAGCGTCATTCCATGCCATTTGAGCCCAATGCAGATCATGAGCCTCAAACCCGATGGCATTATCCTTTCCCCCGGTCCGGGCAACCCGCAGTTAATGGATGAAATCGTTAATACCGTTAAAGAACTGGTGGATAAAATTCCGCTAATGGGGATCTGCCTTGGCAACCAATTGATCGCCAGAGCCTTCGGAGCCAGCACCTATAAAATGAAATTCGGGCACCGCGGCGGCAACCAGCCGGTGCTGGAACTGGAAAACGGCCAGGTGCACATCACGGCTCAGAACCACGGTTTTGCCGTTGACCCGGATGGTTTAGCCGACGGCCTACAGGTCAGTTTTGTAAATGTCAACGATGGTACGGTGGAAGGCCTGGAACATAAAGAATTACCGGTATTTTCCGTTCAATATCATTCAGAGGCGTCTCCGGGCCCGCTAGACAGCACCTACCTGTTTAATAAATTTGTTGCAATGATTCATGCTGGCAAGAAAAAATAAGAACCCTGACACCGGCCAATCCGAAATTTCTGCCGGTTATCGAATTATTTAAGGAGTTGATTAGAATGATGCGCCAGAAGCCAACCAAAGTGCTCATCATAGGTTCGGGGCCGATCGTAATAGGCCAGGCTGCGGAGTTTGATTATGCCGGAACCCAGGCTTGTAAAGCCATGCGCGAAGAAGGCATAACATCCGTGCTGATCAATTCAAACCCGGCAACCATCATGACTGACGAAGATATTGCCGATATTGTATATATTGAACCTTTGACTGTCGAAGTAATAACAAGGGTGATAGAGCGTGAGCGCCCGGATGGCTTACTGCCGACGCTTGGGGGGCAGACGGGACTCAATCTTGCCATGGAACTGGCCGACCTCGGCATCCTGGAAAAATACAACGTTAAAGTTCTGGGTACTCCAATAAGCGCCATTAGAAAAGGCGAAGACAGGGAGCTGTTTAAAAAAATGCTCGTGGAGATAGGCGAACCGGTACCGCCGTCTGCCATTGTCACCAGCATTGAGCAGGTAAGAAAAGTTGCCGAAGAGATCGGCCTGCCGGTGGTAATCCGCCCGGCATATACCCTCGGCGGAACCGGTGGCGGTTTTGCCCAGACCTGGGAAGAACTGGATAATGTAGCCTCCTCCGGGCTGGCGGCCAGCCCGATTCACCAGGTACTGGTTGAAGCCTCTGTAAAGGGCTGGAAAGAAATTGAATATGAAGTGATGCGGGACGGCGCCAACAACTGCATCACCATCTGCAACATGGAAAATGTTGACCCGATGGGAGTGCACACCGGTGACAGTATAGTCGTCGCCCCGTCGCAGACACTTACCAATAAAGAATACCAGATGCTGCGAACCGCCAGCCTCAAGATCATCCGGGCCCTCGGTGTTGAGGGCGGTTGTAATATTCAGATGGCTCTGGACCCTCAAAGCAGCCAATATTATGTAATCGAGGTCAATCCGCGTTTAAGCCGGTCCTCTGCTTTAGCCAGTAAAGCTACCGGTTACCCTATTGCCCGAGTCGCGGCCAAAATTGCCATCGGCAAACGCCTTGATGAAATACCTAACGCCGTAACCGGTAAGACCATGGCCTCCTTTGAACCGACCCTGGATTATATCGTCGTAAAAATCCCCAGGTGGCCTTTCGACAAATTTGCCAGTGGGGATCGTTTAATAGGTACTCAAATGAAAGCTACCGGAGAAGTAATGGCAATTGACCGCACCTTCGAAGGAGCGTTACAGAAAGCTGTCAGAAGTCTTGAATTCGGTAAAAAAACGCTCCTTTGGGAAGATCCGGAGTGGGGCAGCCTGGACGATATTACAACCGGTCCACTTAAACCCACCGACCTGAGACTATGGGCCTTAATGGCCTGTATCCGCAGGAACGTAACACTGGAACAAATCCATCGGCACACGGCTATCGACATGTGGTTTCTGCAGAAATTGAAAAATATTGTGAACATGGAAAAGCGGCTGCTGGCCGAGCCCTTGAAACCTGAGCTGTTGCTCGAGGCCAAAAGAATGGGGTTCGCCGACGAGCAGATCGCAACACTGGCTGACCGACTTCCCGAACAGGTACGCCAGCTTAGAAAAGACTGGAAAATGTTGCCGGTATTCAAGATGGTAGATACCTGCGCAGCCGAATTCGATGCCGAGACGACCTATTTCTACTCAACCTATGAAGTTGAAAATGAAGCCCAGGCTGAAGATATAAAAAAAGCCATCGTAATCGGCAGCGGGCCTATAAGAATAGGACAGGGTATCGAATTCGATTATTGCAGCGTACATTCCGCCTGGGCGCTTCAGTCAAACGGCTATCAGAGCATCATGATAAATTCCAACCCGGAAACCGTATCAACCGATTTCGATACCTCGGACAGGCTGTATTTCGAAGCTCTCGACGAAGAAAGTGTGCGTGACATCATCGAAAATGAATCGGCGAACAACTCTGCGTCAAGCTCCCCCGGTATTATCGTGCAGTTCGGGGGGCAAACTGCCATCAATCTTGCCGAGCCTTTAACTCGCAAAGGATTCACTCTTTTAGGTTCCGATTATGAAAGCATAGACCTCGCCGAAGATAGAAAACGATTCGAACACTTTTTAAACGGCCTTGGCATACCCCAAGCTCCCGGTTCGGCGGTTACTGCGGTTGAAGAAGCTCTGAAAGTAGCCGATATAATCGGCTACCCGGTTCTGGTCAGGCCGAGTTATGTTTTAGGCGGCAGGGCGATGGAAATAGTCCATAGTGCCAGCGAACTGGTCAGATATATGAAAATGGCTGTCGATTTGCAGACCGGCCATCCGGTTCTGATTGACAAATACTTGATGGGCCGTGAACTTGAAATAGATGCCGTTTGCGATGGTGAAGATGTTTTCATCCCGGGTGTCATGGAACACATTGAACGCGCCGGTGTGCACAGCGGTGATTCCATGGCGGTTTATCCGAGCATCAACCTGTCACAATCTGAAATAGAACGCGTTGTTGATTATTCGATCAGGGTCGGCCGTGGATTAAAAATAAAAGGTTTGATGAATATTCAGTTTGTCATCAGCCGCAAGTCTCCCGGAGGTGAAACTGGAGTATATATACTTGAGGTTAATCCTCGCGCGTCCCGCACTATTCCTTTCATTTCCAAAGTCACCGGAGTACCCATGGTAGACCTGGCCACCAAAGTCATGCTGGGAATCAGCCTGAAGGAACAGGGGTACACCACCGGGCTTCTACCGCCCAAGAAATTGGTAGCTATTAAGGCCCCAGTCTTTTCCATGTCGAAACTGGCCGGAGTCGATACTTTCTTGGGGCCGGAAATGAAAAGTACCGGCGAAGTAATGGGTATCGATATAAGTTTCAATGCAGCCCTGGCCAAGGCGCTGGTTGCATCCGGGCTAATGCTGCCCGACAGCGGTTCATTACTTTTGAGTATTGCCGATCGTGATAAAGCGGAAGCTTTGTCCATCATCCGCGATCTGGACAGCCTCGGCTATCACCTTTATGCTACCGAAGGCACTGCTGCCATGATTGAAGCGGCTGGTATGAGAGTCAAAACGATAAGTAAAAAACTGGGTGAGGGCCACCCCAATATCCTGGACATTATCCGTAATGGAACCGTGTCGGCGGTCATCAACACCATAACAGGAGGCGGGGCGGCATTGCGGGATGGATTCCACATACGGCGAAGCGCGGTTGAACGGCGTCTGCCCTGTTTTACCTCTCTTGACACCGCCAGGGCGGTGGTTGAAGCGTTAAAATGCGGTCACCAGTTGTATAATGTGCTATCGGTAGCCGAATACCGGGAATATCAGGGGTAAGGATGAAGCATGTCTCCGGCCCGCATGCTGTATGTGTCGTGTCCAACGATGAACTGCACGACGGGACATGGCTCTGCTGGATTCATGCGCCCTTCATTGCCGGACAGGCAGAACCCGGTCAGTTCGTTATGGTCAGTTGCGGGGAAGGCACTATTTTGCGGCGACCGCTGGCCGTGCACCAGGTAAATATCGAATCCGGCAATTTTGCCCTTCTGTTTAAACAGGTAGGAAAAGGTACCCGCTGGCTTGCCCAGCGTAAGCCCGGCGAAGTGGTTAATCTTCTCGGCCCGCTGGGAAACAGTTTTAAATTTTGCCCCGGCGCAAAAAATATGCTGCTTATAGCCGGGGGACTTGGCATGGCACCTATCAGGTTTCTGGCTCAGAGGGGTATGGAATCAGGTAAATCAATTGTAGTGTTACAGGGTGCCCCGAATGCCGGTTGTTTGTACCCGACAGCCTTATTACCAGCAAACATAAAATGCCACAATGCAACCGAGGACGGGTCGGAAGGCTCTCATTGCCTGGTTACTGGCATGCTGCATGAATACATCGGTTGGGCCGACCAACTTTTTGCCTGCGGGCCGACCAATATGTATCACCCGATTGCTTTACAGAACAAGCGTCTGTTCCGCGTAAAACCTTTTTCAATATCGCTTGAAGAGCGCATGGGCTGCGGTTTCGGGGTCTGTTACGGCTGTTCCATTAAAACTCTCAATGGCATGCAGAAAGTCTGTCAGGATGGCCCGGTATTTGATTATTATAGTGTTGTATGGAATGAAATCGGTTAGGACATGCAGACGTCATTAATAACAATATCCGTTCCGACCAAAGGTAACTGCGACCTGGTAGATATCACCGCCGAAATCAGCCAGCGCCTGAAAATTCCGGGTTTTCGAGAAGGGCTGGTGACAGTTTTCGTTGCCGGTTCTACAGCCGGTTTGGCGCTGATGGAGTATGAGCCCGGACTGGTGCAGGATATGAAAAGGGCTTTTCAGCGTATTGCGCCTGCTGATATTTACTACGATCATAATACAAAATGGGGAGATGGTAACGGCCACTCGCATGTAGCTGCTTCCATATTGGGACAATCCGTAACCATCCCTTTTAGTTCAAGTGAGTTGGTACTTGGGGCATGGCAGCAGATCGTGCTGGTAGAATTTGATAACCGGCCGCGCCAGCGCCATATTTATGTAAAATATTTGCAGGGTTGATCAGGCTTTTCTACTGATCAAGGCCAAAAATTCGGCGCGTGAAGCGGGCTGTTTACGTAAAATCCCCCTGAGAGCGGAGGTGATCACGCTGGAGCCGGGCTTTTTGATTCCCCTCATGGTCATGCACATATGTTCGGCTTCAATAACTACGGCTACGCCTTCTGCCTTGAGGCCTTTTTCAATCGTATCAGCGATATCAGTGGCCATGCGTTCCTGTATTTGAGGCCGTTTGGCAATGATCTCTACAACCCTGGCCAGCTTGCTTATACCGACTACACGGCCTTCAGCATCCGGGATATAGCCGATATGCACCACCCCGTAAAAAGGCAGAAAATGGTGCTCGCACATCGAATAAAAGGGAATGTCTTTTAATATGACCATCTCCCGGTGTCCGATTTCGTACCCGACTCTAAGCTCTTCGGCGGGGTCTTGCTCCATTCCCCAAAAAAGTTCTTCATACATATCGGCAAAACGTCTGGGAGTATCAACCAGCCCTTCCCTGTCCGGATCATCGCCTATCGCCCGGATAATATGGAGCACAGCGTTCTTTATTATTTCTTTATCCATTACCTTTCTTCTTTGCGATTAGATTCTCCGCTGTCGCATGGCGCTCGAGCAGGTTTATTTCGAAACTGTTAATTTTAACATACCTGTCCGAGCCCAAATAAAAAACAGGCCTGGTCTTGGTCATATCCAGCTGTCCTTTTTTATTGAAGGCTTCCGGCGCCTGATGAACGGCCACTACCCTTCCAACGAACAGAGTGTGATCTCCGTATTCCTGGCGGTCTTCCAAAATACATTCGAAGGCTGCGTAAGCAGCCGAAAGAACGGGCACATCTGTGATGAGAGGAAGGTCTTTATCAAGCCGGAAGGCATCGAACTTATCCACAAATTCACCTGATGGACCCCCGGTTGCTGCTACCAGATCGGCCCGGGTAAAAGGCATGAAATTTACCCCGAACTGACCGCTTCCGGATATCATTTTATGCGAGTGCTTCGAAGGGGCTATGCCGACTCCGTAGAGAGGGGGATCAGCGCTCAATGGCATATGCCAGGCAACTGCCATGGCGTTGTCCTTACCATTGTAATGGGAAGTGACGATTGTAGCCTGGCAAGGAAAAAAATACGAGAATTTGCCAATTTCTGTTTTGCCAATTTTATGCATTGCACCTTCCTGATTTGAACATTACGCCCAGCCGAGCGCTTTCTCGACAGCGCTGATCACGGGAGAAACCGGCTCGAGTACCGGCGCCTGCCTGATGGCCAGGTCGGCATCTTTCAACCCGTTACCGGTAACAATACATACGATCTGGTTTTCAGAATAATCATGGCCGGCGTTTCGCAGTTTTATTAAACCGGCCAAAGGCGCTGCTGAAGCTGGTTCACCAAAAATGCCTTCTTTTGACGCCATTTGTTTCCATGCATCCAAAATTTCTGCATCGCTTACTTTATCTATGGTTCCGCCCGATTCGTCCCTGGCATCGACGGCTTTTTGCCAGCTGGCCGGGTTGCCAATCCGTATCGCCGTTGCGACAGTTTCCGGCTTTTCAACCGCAACACCGTTCACAATAGGTGCAGCACCTTCCGCCTGGAAACCCATCATTCCGGGCTTGCGGCCAGTCAGGCCCATATCATAGTATTCATTGAATCCTTTCCAGTACGCGGTAATATTGCCGGCGTTGCCGACCGGTATAAAAACGAAATCCGGAGCGTTGCCGAGCTGTTCAAGAATCTCGAAGGCAGCTGTCTTTTGGCCTTCAATACGATTCGGGTTAATCGAATTGACCAGTTCGACCGGATGGGCCTGGCTGATTTGCCTGACCAGTTTAAGAGCCTGGTCAAAGTTGCCGTCTATGGCCAGTATTTCTGCTCCGTAAATGATTGCCTGTGCCAGCTTTCCCAGAGCGATTTTGCCACCGGGGATTAGAATTATGGACTTCAGGCCCATACTGCTCGCGTATGCGGTTGCTGAAGCGGACGTGTTCCCGGTGGAAGCGCAGATAACCGCCCGGTTACCTGCTTCGATGGCTTTGGCAATGGCCACCACCATACCCCTGTCCTTAAACGAGCCCGTAGGATTGCAACCTTCAAGCTTAAAATACAACTCTTTTATCCCCAGGTCTTTTTCCAGTCGCTTTGACCTGACCAGGGGAGTTTCTCCTTCACCCAGGGAAAATAAGGGAGTCTTTTCAGAAACCGGCAGGTGCCTGGCATATTTGTTCAATAAGCCGCTTTTCATTGTGTCTATTGCTCCTCGACCCTTATCACGTTATTGATTTCCTTTACCGCTTCAAGCCGGCCGAGTTCATCGAGCGCCGAGACTACCGAATTACCCAGGGCGGGGTGTGTCATAATTACAATTTCGGCGGTTTTAGAAAGAGTATCGGTCTCTTTTTGTATGACGGATGAGATAGAAATAGAATGCTCTCCGAGTATCCTGGCAATCGAGGCAAGAACACCCGAACTGTCCAGGATGGTAAGCCGCATGTAAAACCTGGTGGTGATTTCGTTGATTTTCCTAATGCTTTTATCGGCGTTAGCTGACATGGCCCTGCAGTTCGAGCCGGACTGCAAGTCCCTGACAGCCCGCAGTACATCGGCAATTACGGCGCTGGATGTAGGGAGAGGCCCGGCACCCTGGCCCGAAAGTATCACCCGGCCGACAAGGTCGCCTTCGATACTTACGGCGTTGAAAACCCCGTTAATACTGGCCAGCGGTGCATCGGCCTTTATAAGCGCCGGGTGAACCCGGGCTTCGACGCTACTGTCGCTTTGCCTGGCGATAGCCAGCAGTTTCAGTGCATACCCCAGTTCCCGGGCATATTTGAAGTCTCTGGCTTCCAACCGGGATATACCTTCGTGATATACCTCATCGGGGCGTAACCGGCACTGAAACGCCAGGGTAGACATTATGGCCAGTTTATATGCAGCATCGATACTCTCAATGTCGTTGGCAGGGTTGGCTTCGGCATACCCCAGTTCCTGGGCCTGTTTCAAAGCCGAATTGAAATCGATGCCATCCTGGCTCATCCGGGTAAGTATGTAATTGGTGGTACCGTTGATAATGGCATGAATACTTTTAATGTAATTGGCTTTAAGTTCATGCTCAAGTACAGCGATCAGGGGAATGCCTCCGCCAACGGAGGCTTCGTAATAAAGGCTTACACCCTTTCTCCTGGCAATTTCCTTCAATTCCGGCCCGTGCTTGGCGACAACTTCCTTGTTGGCAGTGACCACATGTTTGCCTTTTTCCAATGCCTGTTTTATATAACTGAAAGCCGGTTCTTCTCCACCTATCAGCTCAATTACGATCTCAATTGATTCATCGTCAAAAAATGAATCGTTATTTGTGGTAAACAGCTCGTGCGGTAAAGTTCGCGCCAGGGGTTTTTCGAGGTCAGCAGGCAGTACTTTTATCCTGTGAAGTTTTATACAGCCACCCGCCAGACGGCAAAGCTCTTGCTCCTTGTCGATTAATACTCTGGCCACCTGGCCGCCGATTACTCCCAATCCCAGCAATCCGACTTTTATATCTGTTGTTAACAAGTGCCCGCCTTTCTAATCCAGTACCATTTCCACGGCAAAATCTTTCTTGGTCTGGTCAAGATAATTATTGACTACGTTACCGGGATTATCTTCGATTTCTTCAAGCCACTCTCTCAATGCCTGGTAGGCAAGAATGCCGGCATCATCTTCAGATATCGCCTGGTTTTCGATGCGAGTTATATTATACAGCCACCAGCCGCCTTTGGTGGTTTGTTCAACGTCTTTCACCGGCTGGCTGACAACTCCGGCAGGATTATCCCCGTCAAAAACATACCCGTCAACTGCATTGCTAATATCACCTTCGCCGAACCAATCCAGTTCCGCTCCGCCGTCCTCGTCCCACATTGCTGAGTATTCTTCGGCAAGCGTTTCAAAATCACCGCCATTTTCCAGCATGGCTTTTACTTTTAGTGCTTCTTCCTGGCTGGAAAGCAGCATAACTCTGGCCCTTGCCTGTTCGGTTTCTTTTTCGATACGCAGCTCCAGGATTTCGATCAGCCAGTACCCGATATTCTTGCTTTTGGCCTCCTCGAATACCTTCCCGAATCCGGTTTGGTTTTCAAAAACCTCGTCTTCGAGAATCTGGCTGCCTGTCAGTTCGACGATGATACCTCCCGGGTGAAAACCAAGTTTTCCGGAATTATCTTCAGTATAGCTGTCAAGTGACAGTTCGGCAGCGATAGTTTCGAATAATTCTCCCTTTTCCAGCCTTTCGATAACTTCCTCGGCCTGGGATTCGCTTTCTAAAAACATGGCATATATTTCGCGGTGCTCCGCTTCATCCGGAAGCTGGGTTTGAAAATGTTCTTCCATCAGTTTCTGCTGCAGGAGATAATTTCGGACATAATCGCGAACGGCAGGATTGATCTTGCCTTCGTACTCTTTGAGCGCTTCATCGATCTCATTGTCTCCTATGGTATAACCCAGTTCATCGGCATATTGCCGGGTGAGTTCAGCTTTTACAATGGAATTGGCTACCGGATCGACAAAATAAGGAATAATCATTTCGGATTGGCCCTGTGTCTGGTATTTGAGCGAATCCACCAGATAGTTCATTTTATAACTGGTTCCATTCACTTCGAGAATAACTTCACCCATCGGTTTTATCCTGGGGATATACCACTGAAAATAAAGTCCGAGAACAACAAAAACTATAGCCGCGGCAACAGTTGCTATACCGGTAAATAATATTATTCTCTGCCGGCGTTTTTGCTTTTGAAGATTGGATAAGTGGCGTTTGGTAGGTTTGTATTCCTGTCTGGTGGATTTTTTCTTAGACAAATTGTACCGCCTTGTATTTTTTATGAAACGCTGAACTTAATATTTATAACGTAAAAATACCCCGATAAGCAAATCATCGAGTTATAAAATTCTTACTGTTGAGGCGTGAAAATGATTTCCCTTTCAATGAAATCAGCTATCGCGGGTATATCGTCAATATTTAACACGCGTTTGGTGGTATCCAGAGGCTCCTGGCTGGCATATGCAATTATCTTGTTATCATCATCAAGTAAAGGCATTCCAACGCGGTGTACCTCAATCTTTGAAACACCGGAGTGCTTGAAACCTTCGGCAATCACTATATCGTGTTCATCGCCCAACAGACCGGCGATAGCGTTTATGTCCAGTTCAACATGCGCCCGGCGAATAACCACGATACTGTCGTTAGTTTTCAGGGCAGTTGCCGTGCTGCCGGCTTCAATATGCCTCCAGGAGTCCTTATCTTTAGAGTCAAAGGTAGGCTGCCGGTGGCTGTCTTTCATTGTGGCTACTCGATAGCCTCGTTCAACCAGTTCGTGAACCAGCTTCGTCACCAGAGTCGTCTTGCCTGAATTTGAACGTCCTACAATCGCAATAATCGGCGGCAATTGTGTCCTCCCGGTATATACTGCTTGTGATTGCGAATTATGCGCATGGTTAGTCAAAGCATGTTCAAATATTATATACTTAATGAACTATAATTGCCTGTAATTATATTCGATGCAGCTATGAAAGCCCTTATTTTGATTGGTGGATACGGAACTCGCCTTGAACCGCTTACTGTTGCTACCCCGAAAAGCATGGTGCCGGTCATCAACCGTCCTTTCCTGGAATGGGTTATAAGGCGGCTGAAAACCAGCGGTATCGAAAAAGTCGTATTGTCTCTAGGGTATCTTCCCGATTTGATCCTGGATTATTTCGGGCAGGGTGAAAAATTCGGGATCGATATAAAGTACGTTATTGAGGACACGCCCCTGGGTACCGGCGGCGGTATAAAAAACGCCGGTAAATATCTGGACGAAACATTTCTGGTAATTAATGGAGATATTTTCACAGACATAGACCTGTCTTTGATGACACAATACCACGTCAATAAACAGGCGCTGGCAACCATTGCCTTGATAGCGGTGGACGATCCAACCCGGTACGGAGTAATTGAAACCGATACCGCCGGCAGAGTGAAGCGCTTTCAGGAAAAACCTGCCTTAATAGAAGTAACTACCAATCGCATAAACGCAGGCCTGATACTGATGGAACCTGAAGTTCTAGATTTTATACCCGAAAACACAAAATACAGTTATGAGAAAGAATTGTTCCCTTCACTGCTTGAAATGAACAAACCTGTATTCGGATATAAAACCGGGGAATACTGGATAGATATCGGTACTCCGGCCAGTTATTTTCAGGTGCATGAGGACCTGCTGAGCGGACGCAGCCGGCAATATAATGCGGCAAATAAATTTTCCCTCACGGCGGATTCATCGGTTGAATACGGGCCTGGTTTTAAGTCTAAAGGGACAGTCGTGCTGGGCAAGGGATGTATTGTCGGGCCGGGAGCAAGTATCCAGGACAGTGTCTTGTGGAAAGAAGTGACCGTCGGAGCCAATACAATCATTAACAACTCCATAGTTGCCGATAAATGCCGGATCGGAGACAATTGCATTATTGAAGGCTGCGTAATCGGGGAGAAGGTTGCGATAGGTTCCAATGTTACCATATCCAGTGGAAGCCTTATCTACCCAAATTCAAAATTGTTCTAAAATCTTGGATTTAACAACCTGTTGAAGAAGGAGAAAGTCTACATGCCTGAAATCAATCCTGAGTGCTCTCAGGCCTCCGGCCCCAAGAAAATATTTTCCTGGCCTTACCACCGTTACATGTCCATGTACCGGCACTCATTGGAAGATCCGGAATCATTCTGGGCCGGTGAAGCCAGGAAGCTAAACTGGGCCCAGCAATGGGAGAAGGTCCTTGACTGGCAGCCGCCCTACGCCAGATGGTTTGTCGGCGGTAAAATCAATGCATCTTACCAGTGCCTTGACCGTCATGTTAAAACCTGGCGGCGTTCTAAAGTGGCAATCTACTGGGAAGGCGAAAATGGAGAAACCAGAACACTGAGTTATTCTACTCTATTCCGCGAAGTTAACCAGTGTGCTGATGTGTTATTGAAGCTTGGGGTTGAAAAAGGTGATAAAATAGCCCTCTACCTGCCCATGATTACGGAATTACCTGTTTTCATGCTGGCTTGCGCCCGTATCGGTGCGGTACACACGGTTGTGTTTTCAGGTTTGAGCGCGCAGTCACTAGGTGACCGGGTTAACGATTGTGAAGCCAAGGTGGTGGTTACCGCAGATGGAGGCTATCGCCGGGGTAAAATATTCAAACTAAAGGAAACCGCCGACATAGCGGTCACCAATTGCCCTTCGGTTGAAAAGATACTGGTTGTCAAGCGCACCGGAGAAAACGTTGCCATGGCCGAAGGCAGGGATTACTGGTACCGAGATTTGATTGATGAAGACGTGCATTTCGTAGCTCCCGAAGCCGTCGAGGCAACTCATCCTTTGTATATCCTGTATACCTCGGGCACAACCGGCAAGCCTAAAGGCGTAGTTCACAGCACCGGAGGTTACCTGGTATTCAATCACTCCACTTTTAAATGGATTTTTGATATTCGGGAAGATTCGGTGTTCTGGTGTACGGCCGATATCGGCTGGGTAACCGGTCACAGTTACGCTGTGTATGGGCCCCTTTCTCATGGCGCTGCCATAGTACTGTATGAGGGATCCCCTGATTACCCCACCATTGACCGCTGGTGGGACATAATTGAAAAGTACAGTGTTAACATTTTCTATACTTCTCCCACAGCGATCCGCATGTTTATGAAATACGGCGAAGAATATCCGGCCAGGCATAATCTTTCCTCGCTTGAGCTGCTGGCCAGCGTGGGTGAGCCGATCAGCGCCGAGGCATGGTGCTGGTATTACAAGCATATCGGCCAGGAGAAATGCCCCATTGTCGATACGTGGTGGCAGACAGAAACCGGGGGTTTTATGATAGCTCCCTCGCCCGGCATCGAACCGATGCCGCTCAAACCCGGTTCGGCTACATTGCCTCTTCCCGGCATCGATGTTGCAATTCTTGACAGCGAAGGAAACGAACTGGGTACCAATCAAAAGGGTTACCTCGTAATCAAGAAGCCCTGGCCTGGAATGCTACTGGATATTTACCGGGATTCGGAACTGTATGCGAAAAATTACTGGTCCCGTTTTCC
>ENA-ORXD01001366-ORXD01001366.1-sediment-metagenome-genome-assembly--contig:-NODE-1366-length-20616-cov-7.848581_pt1 | contig 20616 bp, 22 predicted proteins | sample MGYA00237862_ERZ511471 | MGnify/ENA metagenome assembly ERZ511471
CTCGAGAGCGTGGTCAGGGCGAAGGGCCAGTGCTACATCATGATGAACGTCAACCGGGACGCCCTGCCCGAGGTCGAACGCATCCTCCCGGGCCTCGGCGGACCTACGGTGATGGACGTCGCCTCCCACGAGGGGCTTGTGGCCGTGCATGCGGTCGTGCGCGAGGAGTGCGTCTACCAGCTGATCACGCAGCTGAAACGCTCGGGCGCCCGCGACATTCTGGTGATGTCGATCGAGCGGATGATCCCCTGACGCCTATGATCATTTTTCCTGCGGTGGATATCCTCGGCGGCCAGTGCGTCCAGCTCGTGCAGGGGCGGCGTGAGACGGCGACGGCCTACGGCACCCCCCTTGAGAACGCCCGCAAGTGGCTCGACGCCGGCGCCGACGCCCTCCACGTGATCAACCTCGACGGGGCGTTCGGCAGCGCGGGGGCGAACGCCGATATGATCAGGGAGCTGATCCGGGAAACCGGCGTGTTCGTGGAGCTCGGCGGCGGGATCAGGAGCCGGGAAGACGCCCGCGCATGGCTGGACATCGGCGTGGGCCGGGTGATCCTGGGGACGATCGCAATCCGCGAGCCCGAGGTGGTCCGCGATCTCTCGCTGGAGTACGGCCCCGCGCATGTGATGGCCGGCGTCGATGCGAAGGACGGGCGCGTGGTGATCGAGGGCTGGCAGGAGGAGGCGGGCGATTACCTCACCTGGGCCGAACGTTTCGATCTCCTCGGCGCCGGATCGCTCCTATTCACCAACGTGGCGGTGGAGGGGCTCTGCCGCGGGATCGAGACCGGGCCGGTAGCCAGGCTCCTCGGACGGACGCGCCTGCCGGTCGTCGTGGCAGGCGGGGTATCGAGTGCGGCCGACGTTCGGGCCCTGCGGGACCTCGGGGTTTCCGGGGCGGTGCTCGGTTCGGCCCTGTACAGCGGGAAGATCACACTTGAAGAAGCATTGGAGGCGGCGCGATGAGGACGGCAGAGGTGGACCGGAAGACGGGGGAGACGGCAATCAGGCTCAGGATCGGACTGGACGGAGAAGAGGAGATCGCGGTGTCGACCGGTCTTCCCTTCATGGACCACATGCTCAACGCCTGTGCAAAGCACGGCGGCTTTTCCCTCCGGGTGGAGGCGCAGGGTGACCTTGAGGTCGACGCCCACCACCTGGTCGAGGATGTCGGCATCGTGCTCGGCACGACGATCAGGGAGGCGGTCGGAGAGGGGCGCGGCATCGTGCGGTTCGCCCACGCCGCCGTACCGATGGACGAGGCGCTCGCGGAGGTGGCGATCGACGTCGGCGGACGGGGCTATCTGGTCTTTACCGGGTCGTTCAACACGCCGTCGACCGGCGGGATCGACACCAGCCTCTTCGAGCATTTCTTCGGGAGCCTCTGCACCCGGGCCGGGATCACGGCCCACATACGCTTTTACGGCAGAAACGATCACCACATGGCCGAGGCGATCTTCAAGTCCTTCGGGGTCGCCCTGGGCAAGGCGGTTGCCGTCGACCCGCGGAAGACCGGGGTGCCGAGCACGAAAGGGACCCTCTGAACAAAGCCCTTCTTTTCTCTCTTTTTCGTCTGGCATACTCTTCCCGATCCGGTCCGATCCTGTTTTTTTTTGTGCGTCCCGGTCCAATCGCCCTCACCAGATCGTCGCCGCCGGTCCCCGGGCAGAGGCACACCCGATATCCCACCCCTCACGCAAAGAGGCAAAGACGCGAAGCCTGCAACATGCCCCGCTCCTTCGCCTCGCTCGCCTGAGATGCTCCAGGAAAACTCTAACGGACGAAAAACTCATCCTTTGTCGCAATAATCCACGTAGAACAGTGCGTTAAAAGAGCCTGCACGCTCCGGCACAAAAACGTCAAAACAGCATGATCATCAACGATGCGAAACGTCGTCTGAGAAAAGAGGATGAGCTCAGGCGGACTTTGCCGCGAGTTCTACGTCCTCTTCCTTGATCGTCTTGCGGCCAGCGTGCTGAGCGAGACGGTTTGCCTCCTTGGTCAGGTTGGCGATGTACACTTCGGCCTTTGCGACAAGTGCCGCTGCTGCATCGCTGCCGACTCTCTCTGCACCATTCTTCTTGGCGATTCTGACAACCGCTGCAATTGGTAAGTCTGCCATGTCCAATTACCTCTAAATTAACACTTTGTAGAAGACTATTTAAATCTTTCCCATTTACCTCGTCATAATGGCTTCGGATACCACATCCAGAAGGGATGCATCGTGCACATGCTGTTTCCACCAAGGATCTTTGACAAAAAAATAGATTAATTTTAAAGGGCGCATTTTAAAAAATAAACCGAAATTTGGGGGATTTATTTTTTTGCCATCGATGCGGCGAGGAGAGCGGCACTGGTGTAATCTGGTGAGGCGCGCGACGTATCCACAAAGATCCTATCGATATTGACCACCGGCGCCCCATGCCCCGCCCCCCTCCCGAGGAAGGTCAGTGTCCTGAAAATGAGGTTGCCCGAGATGCCGTCAGGGGCGATCACCACCCCGCACTCTTTCACGGCGTCCTCGATGAGGATCTCCCGGTGCTCCGCGTTTCCAAGGCGGGCCACCAGTTCGGCATCGGCAAGGGACCGGTCCACCGCCGCGTGCCGCCCGACATCCCCGAAACGTCCCCCCGAAAGCACGGCCACCCGCTCGGAGAGGCCGAAAGAGGTGGCGATCGCCCTCGCCTTTGTGATCAGGGCAAGCTTTTCCGGGACGGTCCATCCCTCGTCGACACCCACCGGCGCGAACAGGAAGCGGACGCCGTCGGCTGTTTCCAGCAGGGCGATCCGCTCCAGATGATCGACACCGCAGGCCTTCTTCAGGCATCTGAGGGTCTCGTTCGCCGGGAGAGTGCCCCGCACCGCCGCATCGATCCGCCCTTCCATGAGGTCGTCGATGAGGGCCTCCCAAGGGCGTTCGCTCTCGCGGCACTCGACCGGGTATGCTGCCATCGCACCCGGGCGACAGTAACAGACGATCCGCACCTGCGATCCAGCCCGCTCCACAGTCCGGGCGACCTTTTCAGGCTCGCCCCCCGCACCGATGCCGACGATCATAGGATTTTTGCACTGTTGATGATCCGCATGATCCCTTCCTGCCGCAGGTCGAAGACCGAGGTGGTGACGCCGTCGTACGAGACCGAGAGGGAGCAGGAATCGTTCACCTCGCCGATCGGCCGCGCCGTCATGCCGGCCTCCTCAAAGAGGCGGCAGACCTCGTCGGTGTGCTCGTCGCGGCAGGTGAGGATGAAGCCCATACCCGGGTACATCCGCACCCAGTGCTCGAAGGTGATATTGTGGGCCCGGAGATCGGGCCGCGGGATCAGGTCCAGGTCGATCACGGCCCCCTTCTTCGAGACTTCGAGGAGCATGCCCAGAGTGCCGATGACGCCGGGATTGGAGATGTCCTTGCCCGCCGTGACCAGGTGGCGCCGGGCGAGTTCCTGCATGACACCGATCTGTTTCCTGACGGCCTCGGCCGATTTCATGGTCACCGAGTCCCAGTTCAAGATGCAGGAGGGGTGCACGCGGCCGTCGAGGTCGATGGCGGCGATGACGCGGTCCCCGGCCTGTGCGGTGCTCGAATAGATCACGTCGTCCATCTTCACCGTCCCCAGGATGGCGACGTCGATGACCGAGTAGGGGGTATCAGGGTGGAGGTGCCCGCCTACGATCGGGACGCAGAACTGCTTCGACGCCGCCTGCATGCCGCGTGTGACCTCGTTCCTGAGGTTGTTATTGGTGAAGGAGAGCACGTCGACCATGGCGAGGGGCGTGCCGCCCATCGCCGCGATGTCGTGGACATTCACGAGCACGGCACAGTAACCGGCCCAGAAGGGGTCGGCCTCCATCAGTTTGCTCCAGATGCCGTCTGCAGCAAGGAGGAGGGCGTTGTCGTCCTGCCGGATCACCGCGGCATCCTCACCGAAGGAGGCGACGACGTTGGGCTGGTCGCTGATCCTGAGGCACTCGATCAGTTCGCCAATCCCGCGTTTTCTCGTCACCCCCTCGTACTCTCTGACCGATTTTGCGACCGAGTCAGAGGAACAGTTGTCTACCACGGTAACACCAACATCCTATCAGCTTGTATGGTGTTTTTTCTCATCAAAGATAATGTATTTGATTGATTGGTAAAAGCACCGGCGGCAGGTGTACGGCAGCGGGTGGGCAGCACATGCGGCGACGCAGAACGGATGCGGGCCGGCCGGCCTGAAGGCAGCTCTTTCCCCCATACCGCGGGGCAACCGGACGACCTGTCTGAAAACATCCTCAGGCCGGCGTTCGTCCTCGGGCCCGAACATTCGGCTCCTTCCAGGTCCGGGAAATCACAGTTCGCTCAATATAAATGATTTTAAAGCCAGGTCCGGGAATAGGTTCCCAACCATCAAATAGCATCCTGATCCATTAATCACCAGGAGGGAGAGAGGAGCGTGGCGTCGGAACATTCATCACCGGAGATGCTGGACTGGGCCGAGAAGTACCGCCCGCAGAGCCTGCGGGACCTCGTCGGCAACGGCCCGGTCATCCGGCAGATCTACGAATGGGCGCGTACCTGGAAGCGGGGGAGCCCGCCCCTGATCTTCTACGGCAAGCCCGGCGTCGGGAAGACCTCAGCCGCCCACGCCCTCGCCCGGGACATGAGCTGGGAGATCGTCGAGCTGAACGCCAGCGACCAGCGCACAAAGGCGATCATCGAGCGGATCGCCGGCACCTCCAGCACCACCTCCAGCCTCAGCGGGGCCGAACGGAAACTGATCGTCCTCGACGAGGCCGACAACCTCCACGGCACCGCCGACCGCGGGGGCGCCCGGGCGATCATGGATATCATCAAAAACGCCCGTCAGCCCATCGTGCTCATCGCAAACGACATCTACGGCCTCGCAAAGGAGCTCAAGGCCCTCGGGGAGCCGGTCCTCTTCAGGGCCCTCCAGGCCCGCTCCATTGCCCCGCGCCTGCGGGATATCTGCAGGGAGGAGGGACTGTCCTGCAGCCCCGACGCCCTCGCCAGGATCGCCGAGAGCGCTGGCGGGGACATGCGCTCGGCGATCAACATGCTCTACGCCTCCGCGATCGGCAGGGAGGACGTCGAAGAGGCGGACGTCCACACCGCCCAGAAAGACGAGCGGGCGACCATGTTCGACCTGATCGCGGCGATCTTCTCGGGAAAACCCGACGCCGACCTCATTCGCCTCAACAGGGCGGTGGAGGACACCCCGGACACCGCCGTCCAGTGGATCGAGGGGAACCTCCACGTGCTCAAGGATCCGGACCGGGCTGCCCGCGCCTACGCCGCCGTTTCACGGGCCGACGAGTGGATCGGACTCACCTACCGGCGGCAGTATTACGCCCTCTGGAAATATGCCAGCGCCATGATGATCATCGGGGTCAAGGAGGCCGCCGGCGGGGCCGGCATCCACGAGCGGATCATGCCGCCGGCCCGCTGGAAGCGGATGGGGGGCGCCCGGAAACAGAAGGCGGTGCGGACGTCGGTGATGCAGAAACTCTCCAGAAAACTGGACCTTCCCCAGCACACGATCCGGGAGGAGTACCTCACCCTCCTCACCCTCCTCGTTGAGGAGCGCCCCCTCGAATGCGTCCGGGAGATCGGGCTCGACGCCGACGAGCTGAACTTCTTCCTCCACGACAAAGAGCGGGTCAAAACCGTGATGAAGGCCTTAAAAGACCTTCAGAAGGCGTCGAAAAAGAAGGAGGAAAAACCCGAAGAAAAGGCGGAGGCGTCGCCCGCCGTAGAGGAGGGCCAGCCCGTGCGCGAGGAGCGACAGACCCCCCAGAGCCAGGCAACTCTTTTCGACTCGTTCTAGGGACGGAAGTAGCGGTGGAGGACCGGCCCGCAGTCGATGAGCTCCCCGCCGTCCTCGTAGATCTCGTTGCCGAGATGATAGACGATGAGATCGCAGCCGACCGCCCGTGCAAGATCGATCAGCGGCGGCACCATCTCCACGCCCGGCCTGATCGCATAGACCAGATCGGCGCCCGCGTACCAGGGAAGGTCAGGGGCGTAGATATCGTCGAGGCGTGACTCGACGCCGGGAACGGCCGGCGGTTCGCGGATATCGGCCGCCCGCACCCGCAGACCCGCCCGGGCGCAGATGGCTGCAGCATCGATGTTTCTCCCGATCCCGATCTCGATGACGTTATGGTAATTTCCAGCGATATAATCCCCGATTCGGGCCTCAATACGTTTATACGCGAACACCACGCAGATCTAGATATAATGGGCGTTACGATTATTTGGGATCATCAGGTTCCGATCGGTCTCCATCTCCCGGTGGGGCGGCGGATCGAGACGGTCCTCCGCCTCCCGGTGGCACTCGCCGATGTCGATATCCTCATCAACGGCTTCCACCATGAGCGCAACCAGTACGACGCCGCAGCCGTCCTTGAACGTGTCCTGTTCATGAAAGGCCGGATGAAGTGCGAGGGCCCGGTCCTCCTCATCGTCACCCACGACCTCTATGCCGGCGGCTGCGACTTCGTCTTCGGTCTCGCCCGTCCCCAGACAGGCTGTGCCGTCATTTCTATCGCCCGCCTCGATAACGCCTTCTACCGCAGGACCGACGACTTCGACGACCTCGCCGACCGCGCCGGCAAGGAGGGAGCGCACGAGATCGGCCACCTGCTCGGCCTCGAGCACTGCACCGACCCCGAATGCGTCATGTTCAAGCCCGCCACCCTCGCCGAACTCGACCGGAAGAAACTGCGGCTCTGCCCCTCGTGCAGGGCGACCCTCGATGCCGTCCACCGCTGATCGATCCCGCGAAAAGAGTTAATAAATTCGGACCGATACTTCTCTGGATTACGATGGGGTATTTCACTTCATTGATACAGAGAAAGTTCAAGGACGTCGCCGGCACCCGGTATGACACCGTCATGAGGGAGTACCGCGAGTTCCTTCTCACCGAGGAGGAGCGTAAGATCCCTGAGGTACGGTCCATTCTCATGCCGCTCGACTATTTCGTGAAAGAAATCCCGCCCGCGCTGTACGAGACCCTTTCGAGTTATGAGGGGGCCACCGTGTCGCTCGTTTATATCATCGACCTTGAGGTGATCAGGATCGTCGAGGACAGCCTCAACGCCGACACCATGGCGGAGTTCAAACGCAAACGGGAGGCGTTCGGGGATGAAATCCTGCAGAAGGCGACCGCAGACCTTGAAAAAGCCGGCCTCTCGGTGAAGAGCAGGATGTTTTCGGGCAGGAAATTCGACAATATTCAAGAGATCGCAGAGAGCCATGACATGATCGCCGTATCGAAGAAATACGCCGCTTCAATGACGGACGTCGCACCTGTCAGCCCGGTCACCATGAGGCTGGCGCAGACGGTGACAAAACCCATCATCATCTACTGAGGACTGGAATGCTATACACCGAACTCCTGGCAATCGCCGTATTTCTCATCACCTACGCCCTGATCATCGACGAGCGGATCCACCGCGCCGTTGCAGCGATGGCCGGTGCGGCAGTCATCATCTTTACCCAGATCGTTCCCTGGGACAAGATCCCCGAATACCTCGACCTCGGCACCATCTTCCTCTTAATGGGGATGATGATCATCGTCAACACGGCGCGCAAGAGCGGGCTGTTCGAGTATATCGCGATCAGAACGGCGAAGATGGCAAACGGGAGCCCGGTCAAGGTCCTGATCCTCTTCTCGATCGTCACCGCCGTAGTCTCGGCGTTTCTCGACAACGTGACGACCGTCCTGCTCCTCACCCCGATGCTCCTCTACATCGCGAAGTTGATGGAGCTCAACCCGGTGCCCTTCCTCCTCTCCGAGATCTTCGCCTCGAACATCGGCGGTGCGGCGACCCTCATCGGCGACCCCCCGAACATCATGATCGCCTCGGCATCAGGCCTCACCTTCAACGACTTCCTGATGACCATGGGGCCGATCGTGCTCGTGGACATGGTGATCATGCTTGGCATGCTCTATCTCATCTACGGGAAAGGCCTGCGCGTGCAGCCGGAGGAGCGCCAGAAGATCGTGCAGACGATCAACGCTCTCGACGAGCGGGCGGCGATCCTGGACCGCTCCCTCTTCAACAAGTCGGTAGCGACGATCCTGCTCGTGGTCTTCCTCTTCTTCATCCACTCCAGCCTCGGCCTCGAACCGGCGATCATCGCCCTAACCGGTGCGGCGATCATCCTCTTCTGGAGCCGGGTGCAGCCCGACGAGATCCTGGAGAAGATCGAGTGGCCCGCCCTCTTCTTCTTCGGCGGGCTCTTCATCATCGTCGGCGCCCTGGTCGAAACCGGGCTGATCTCGCAGGTCGCGGGGTTCGTCGTGGCGCACGTCCACACCACCGGCGAGGCGATGATCCTGATCGCGTGGTTCGCCGCCTTCGCCTCGGCGATCGTGGACAACATTCCGCTGACCGCCACCCTCATCCCCCTCATCAACGATATGGGCACATCCATGGATGTCGGGCCGCTCTGGTGGGCGCTCTCCCTCGGCGCGTGCCTCGGCGGCAACGGCACCGCCATCGGGGCGTCGGCGAACGTCGTCGTGATCGGGATCGCCGAGCGGGAAGGCATAAATATCAGCTTTGTCGATTTCCTAAAGATAGGATTGGTCGTTCTCGTCGTCAGCGTGGCGATCGGTCTCGGCATCCTGTGGCTGCGGTACATCTGGTGATCACATGAAGATACTGACTTTAATCGACGGATCAAAGTGGAGCCATATGGGGGCGTTGCATGCGATCTCCATTGCAAAAAAGAAAGGTGCGGAGGTCGTCCTCCTCTCGGTCCTCGACAAACGCGAGGCGAGAGCCATGGCGTTCAACTACTGCACCCAGAGCGACAAATGCGAGATCATCGGAACCTACGAGCAGAACATCTGGCAGGATATGCGCCGCTCCATCGAGGCCGAACTTGAAAACATCAGGGACTTCTGCGGTCAGGAAGGCTGCGTCTGCACCGCGAAGATCCGCGAGGGAAGCAGACGGGAAGAGATCGTGGCCGAGATCCGAAGTAACGGCTACTCACTTGTGGTGATGGGCGCCTTCGGCCGGAGCGGCAAGTCGCAGCTCGGGAGTTGTCTGGGTGAGATCTCCGGTGAGATCGCAACACCCGTGCTTATTGTCCGCTGATCTGAAAAGATTCCGAATATCCTTTATTTTTTACCGCAATTGCGGAGAGAGCATTGAGAATAGCGACTCTGACGCAGGGATCGCAGAACTCGTAGACCTGCTGCAGCGGAGCGCTGGCGCGTGGGTCCCCGATCCGGCCGAGGGCCTCGGCGGCTTCGTACCGGCATTCCTCGTCGTGCCTGAGGACTGCAATGAGCGGCTCCACCGCTCTCGGATCTGCGGTTTCCCCGAGGATGCCGGCAGCCGTCCGGCGCACGTCCGAGGAGTTGTCGGTCAGGAGGGTAAAGAGGGACTCGGTCACCTCGCTGCCCCCGAGGCGGGAGAGCGCTTCTGCCGCGACCAGTCTGACCTCCCAGTTTTCGTCCCTGAGGCGTTCCAGAAGCGGTTTGAGCGCCCCGGGATCGCCGATCTTCCCGAGGGCCTTGACCGCCTCGAACCTGATCTCGTAGTTGCGGTCTTTGAGAGCGGCGACGAGGGCGTCCACGGCGCGGCGGTCGACGAGTTCTCCGAGAGCGATGATCACGCCGTCCCGTCCGTCGTGGCCCTCTTTCTCCTCCAGAGCCGCAAGAAGGTGCTCGACGGCGCGGGAGTCGCCGATCTCCCCGAGGGCCGTTGCCGCACCCCAGCGGACATCGGGGTCGTCGTCTTTTAAGGTCCGGATCAGGGGGCAGACCGCCTCGGTTGCCCGCATCGATCCCAAGCTGATCGCCGCTTTCCAGCGGACGTCTTTATCGTGGTCGCGCAGCGCCGCAATCAGAGGCTCGACCCCGCGCGCGTCACCGACTCTGCCGAGGGCCTCGGCGGCGCCCCAGCGGACATATTTGTTCGGATCCTTCAGCGCACCGATAAGACGGGGTACGGCAGCAGATCCGGCCTGGATCAGGGAAGCGATCGCCTCCCATCGCGCCACAAGGCTGGAGTCGCTGAGGGAAAGCACAAGATCCGCGATTTCCCGATCAAGACCCTCTTTTTCCTCTCCCCCGTCGGATGGGGGGCACTCCTGAATATCGGCTGGCATGACTACGGTCCTGAGGTGACCTAAAAACTAGGGTGGGAGATCATAAGAACCTTCCCGATTGGCCGGGAAATGCAGAAAGGGAGAGCCTGATCAGAATTCAGTTCCGCCGATCAGGCGATGTCCAGACTGACGTCGATGTTCCGGACGGTATGGGTCAGTGCGCCCATGCTGATGATGTCCGCCCCTGCTCCGGCATATGCGGCGACGGTTTTTGCGGTGACTCTGCCGGAGACCTCGATTACGACGCGGTCCCGCAGACCGGCGGCCCTGAGGGCGTCTACCGCCGCCGCAACTTCTTCAGGTGTCATGTTGTCGAGAAGGACGAGATCGGCCCCGGCCCTTGCGGCCAGAACGGCGTCATCTGCGGATTCGGCCTCGACTTCGATCTTGTGGTAGCGGGAGAACGCTTTCGCCCGCCGTACCGCCTCCTCTATGCCGACGAGCGCAAGGTGGTTGTCCTTGATGAGGAACATGTCGGAGAGGGAAAATCGGTGGGGCTCGCCGCCGCCGATCACGGCCGCTTTCTTGTCGAGGGTTCGGAGGCCCGGGGCGGTCTTGCGCGTCGGGGCGATTTTCGCGGACGGGTTCGCGGCGCGGGCAAACTCCGCCGCCGCGCGCGTGGCGGTGGCGATCCCGCTCATCCTGCCGATGAGGTTCAGTGCCGGGCGTTCGGCCCGAAGAACGGCGCGGGCCGGCCCTTCAATGGTCATCACGACGCTGCCCGCCGCAACCGCGGCGCCGTCCTCGACCGCGGCGCGGGCCGCGGCACCGAGATGAGTGAAAAGAAAAGCGGCTTCTTCGAGGCCGGCAATGGTACAGGGTTCTTTCGCCCTGATCACCGCCGAAGCGCTGAGATCAGCCGGGATGAGCGCTTCGGATGTGATGTCCCCGAACGGGGCATCTTCCTGGAGAAATTCGATCAGTTTTCCGGGATCGATCATCGGGATCACCTCGACAGTGCGATCATCCGTTCGATGGCGCGGCGCGCCGGCGCGGCGACCGCCGCCTCCACCTGCACCTCGGACTCACCTGTCCTGAGTGCGTGAAGGATGTCGTCACATTTTGTATATTTCATGTCCTCACACTCGGCACCCTCGACCGTGTGGAATACCCCATCCGGGTAGAGGCGGCTGAGGCGGTAGGCCATCGCCTCCTCAGTGAGCACGGTCCAGGATCCATGGCGCGGGGCCCCCCTGACCATCCCGCCGGTCGAGGCGACGAGGTCGGCGGCCGCCTGCACCGCGGGGCTGCACTCGGGGTGGCAGACGACGGCGTCGCCCCGGGCGTGGCCGGCCTCCACGTCGGCGAGGCCGAACTTCACATGGACCGGACAGTGTCCTTCCGGCGGGAGGGGAATGATCCGTTTTTCGGGCAGATTCTGCTGGACGAAATGAGCGAGGTTGGCGTCGGGCCCGAAGAGAACTTCCTCTTCGGAGAGGGACCTGACCACATCGACGGCGTTTGCAGAGGTGCAGGTGATGTCGGCCTCGGCCTTGCACGCCGCTGTCGAGTTCACGTAAAGGACCACCGCGGCGTTCGGGTGGGCGGCCTTCGCCTCCAGCACCATCTCAGGAGTCAGGGCCGCGGCAAGTGGGCAGGTCGCATCCCGCACCGGCAGGAGGACCCGTTTGCCGGGGTTGAGGATCTTCGCCGTCTCGGCCATGAAGTCCACGCCGCAGAAGACGATCACGTCTGCCGTCGTCTCCTTTGCCCGGATGGCGAGTTCGAGGCTGTCGCCCAGAAAGTCGGCGACGTCCTGCACCTCGGGTCTCTCGTAGTTGTGGGCGAGGATCACCGCCCCCTGTTCCGCGGCGAGTCTCCTGATCTCGTCGGCGATCATGTGCCTATCCTCATCGGTTCGCTGAGGTTTTTGAGGAGGGTGATGATGGAGAGGGCCGCAAGATAACTGGTCGCCGGGTTGTCCGGGCTCGGCAGGTTCCGCACGGTGATCGTCGCCTCGCCGAAGTCGCCCTCGATGACGATCTCGTGGACGTTCCGGTCGACATCGGGGTCGGCCCAGAGTTCGACCTCGACCGTGCGCCCTGCGGCGAGCTCCAGGGCGACCGAGACGTTGGTGTTCTTCGGGTAGTGCTTGATGCACTCGTTCGCCTGACCGGAGAAGAGGAGCGTCCGCTCGGTGCAGGTCATATTGAGAGATCTGGGGTTTTTGGTGGTTTTGAGGAGAAGTTTCGTGATGCCGGAGATCTGCCCGATCTTGAGGTTGTCCAGCCCGAAGATCGCCCCGCTCGGGATATGGATCCGGCGCCCGAGGGCCCTGGCGCGTTCGGTGATCTCCTCTCTGAAGTCGTCGTCGGCGAACGCTCCCACGCTCATGACGACGAGATCCTTGCCGTGTTCGAGCACGGACAGGGCATATTCCTGGGCGGCGGAGACCGATGCCGCTTCTACGACGAGATCAAAATCCTCGCTGAGAAAATCCTCGATGTCTCCGAATGCCTTCGCGTGGCAGAGGCGCCCCAGCTCCTCGGCACGCGCGGGCATCTGGTCGAAAAGGGCGACAATATCCACTCCTACATGATTTTTAACGATGATATTCCCGATATTGCCGCACCCCAGCAGACCTATCGTGAGCATTCTTATATCATATGCGGATTGGGTGTTAAGCGTTTTGCTGAAATTGTCGGGAATCCTGATTCGCACCGCTCCCATCCACGAACGGCACGGTTCTGTTTCTGCAGACTGATATGGAGGAACCGACATACCCTGAATGTGATGGAGCGGCTCAGGGACAGGCATGTGTACATCGAGACGTACGGCTGCACCTACAACCATGCGGACACCCGCAAACTGGTCATGATGCTGGAGGAGCAGGGGTGCAGGATCGCCGCCGTTCCCGAAGAGGCCGACACCGTGATCGTCAACACCTGCACGGTGATCGGAAAGACCGAGCGGCACATGCTCAGGAGGATCCGCATGTTTGCCGACCGGGATCTCTATGTCACCGGGTGCATGCCGCCCGTGCAGCGCGAGGAGATCCTCGGCGCCGCACCGTCTGCCAGGCTCATCTACCCCGACGAGATCTCAAGGCGGTTTTGCGGGGCGTGCACCGGCGTTTCCAATGGTGTGGGGATCGTCCAGATCGCCACCGGGTGCGTCGGGCGGTGCGCCTACTGCATTACCCGGGCTGCGCGGGGCCCGCTGCGGAGCAGGACGAAGGAGGAGATCTGCCGGGAGGTCGGAGCGCTGGTAAGAGCGGGAGCGTACGAGGTGCAGGTCACCGGGCAGGACGTGAGCGCCTGGGGCCTGGACGGAAGCGAGCGGCTGCCCGCTCTGATCGATGCCGTCTCCCGCGTCCCGGGCGATTTCAGGCTTCGCCTCGGCATGATGAACCCGGCCACGGTGCAGGGGATCGCCGATCCCCTCGGCCGCGCCCTTGCGGAGGGAAAGGCCTTCTCTTTTGTCCATCTCCCGGTCCAGTCGGGGTCGGATGCCGTGCTCGCTGCGATGGCGCGCGGCTATACGGTCGGAGAGTTTGAAACGACGGTCGCGGCCATAAGGAAGGCGTGCCCCGGGGTGCGGATCTGCACCGACTTTATCGTGGGATATCCGACCGAGACCGAGGAGGACTTCGCCGAGAGCATGGCCCTGCTCAGGTCGCTCAGGCCCGAGAAGGTGAACGTCACCAGATACTCGCCCCGCCCGGGGACGCCGGCCGCCGCCCTGAAGACGATGCCCGAGCGGATTGCAAAAGATCGTTCCCGGATCCTGGATGCAGCGGCAAAGGAGATCTATCGTGAGCAGAACAGTGCCCTCGTGGGGGAGACGATCGAGGCGACGGTCACCTGCAGGAAGAAGGAAGGGTCTGTGGTGGCACGGGACCGGGCGTACCGGGAGATCGTGGTCCCAGGCAATTTTATGCCGGGCGAACGGCTCAACGTCAGGATCACCGGAAACAGGACGGTTTACCTCACCGGACGGGCTACATCATCAAATACCGGCACCGCCTAATCGTTGAAGTACGGAGACTGAATATGGACGAGATCGAGGCAGGATACGAAGCGCTGATCAAGCGGATATCTGAGACGGAAGCGAAGAAGGAGCACCTGACCGAGGAGGTCGCCGGCAGGCGTGCCGACCTTCTCGCGAAGATGGGCGAGATGGCGGCGCCTCTTGTGGGGAGGATCGGGATGAACCTGCTCAAGAAAGGGAAGCAGGACACGAAAGGAGAGATCTTCAACGCCGAGTACCACCGCGAAAAGATGATCATCCTGGGCAAGACCGATCCGGTGCCGTATCGACCCGACGATGCGCAGAAGAAGGTGATCGACCAGTACTGCACCCTCTCTGAACGCGGGGAATTTTTTGAGGTGATGTACTCCTCGGACGGCCAGATCGTCGATTCGTACGCCTGTCCCCTTTCTCCCGCCGACGCCGTCGAGATCTACGGCGACGATGTGATGCTGATGCTCTACCGGGCGCTGCAGGAGTACCTCGAAGGGGAAGAGGAGACGGTGGCCGCCCTCGGCAGGACCCTGGACCTGATCACAGAGAAAAAACAGGACTGAACGGCTCTCGCCGTACCGGTCACTTTTTTTTGGTTCTTCTTTATAGTGTGCGGGTGCGACGTGACACCTTCGACCGCCGCTGCTGCATGGCGGTCGAGAAGAAAAGGGCACGGGGTTTTCATCGGTCGGGTCAGGCGAAACCGGAGGCTGTTTCGCGTTCCGGGCGAAAGGTTCAGGGCACAGGGCTGTTCCCGGGATCTCGTGTCCGCTCTTCTCCGGGCCAATCGTGAGCCGGGATCGGGCGGTGAAATCTGCGCTTCTCCCCGACCGGCGTGTGAGGATTTCAACGGCGCCAAAAAAAAGATGTTATTTCCAGGAGAACAACGGAAACATCGGCTGGAGGGGATCGCCCTCTCCGAGCGACGAGAGTTTGTATGAGCGCCCGAACTTTTTGTCCTCGCTGTTTTTGTAGGTGACGACCGCCTTGACCTCTTCGATCATGGAAGGGAGTTGATAGACGTATTCCTCCTCGACGCCGAGGGTCCGGAGATCGAACTCGATGTTCATCGGGACGAGGGCGACGTGGATCTGCTCCGCAGGGGCGTTACCCGTATTTCTGATCACGATGGACTTGGCGTCCTCTGCAAGCTGGCAACCGATGTCGGGCAGATTTTTCGTGTCGTTCATGATATGGAGAGACATGGCGATCGTCGCCAGGACGATGAAGATCGACAGTCCCATGAATACCTGGCCGGTGACGGCGATGCCGCCGCCGATGATGACGCCGGCCGCAAGAATGGCGAGATGGAGCCGTTCCATACTGAAGAATAGATGTCCAACGATATAATATGATATCAAACGGCTCTGATGAGGGGACAAAAGGCGTGGCGGGTGGGGGACCGGGAGGATTCCGACCGGAGGGACAAAGATACCTGAAATGCAATAGAATATACTATCGGATCTCTCATCATAGAGTACAGGGATCCTGTACCTCGCTGATGCGTATACCGGCGTGACGGTGCACCACGAAAAAGAAGGGATATTTCCATGCTTGAATTGAAGTTCATTCGCGCAAACCCCGAGATCGTCCGGGCCGATCTTCTCAAGAGGGGATATACGGAAAAAATCGTCTGGGTTGACGACCTGCTGGAGAAGGACCGGAAAAGCCGGGAGATCACGATGGAGGTCGACCGGCTGAGGAACCGGCGCAACGTGATCGGCCGCGAGATCAACGAGACCAGAAAGGCGGGCGGGGATATCGCCGGGCTTTTGAAGGAGGCCGCCGACATTCCCGGAGAGATCAAGGAGGCGGAGGCCGAACTCGAGGCGATCAACGAGCGGGTGCACTACTACCTGATGCGCCTCCCCAATATTCTCCACGAGAGCGTGCCGGTGGGAAAAGACGACACCGAGAATGTCGAGGCAAAGCGGTGGGGCGAACCGAAGGTCCCCTCCTTCGAGCTCAGGAACCACGGCGAACTTGCGGCCGATCACGGCTGGGCCGACTTCGAGCGCGCCGCCAAGGTATCGGGGGCGGGGTTCTACTACCTGAAGGGCCGGCTCGTGCTGCTGGACATGGCGCTCCAGCGCTATGCCCTCGACCTGCTGGTGGAGCGCGGCTACACCCCGCTCCTGCCGCCGTACATGATGAACAGGGCGGCATACGAGGGCGTCACCGACCTCGCCGATTTCGAGGACGTGATGTACAAGATCGACGGCGAGGACGCCTACCTGATCGCCACGAGCGAGCACCCGATGGCCGCCATGTACAAGGACGAGATCTTCGAGGAGAAGGACCTGCCGCTGAAGTTTGCCGGGATCAGCCCGTGCTTCAGGAAGGAGATCGGGTCCCACGGGATCGATACGAAGGGGCTCTTCCGCGTCCACCAGTTCAGCAAGATCGAGCAGTTCGTCTTCTGCAAGCCCGAGGATTCGTGGGCCTTCCACGAGGAGTTGCTGGCGAACGCCGAGGCGGTGTTCCAGGGTCTCGGCCTGCCCTACCATGTGGTGAATATCTGCACCGGCGATATCGGGACCGTGGCCGCGAAGAAGTACGATATCGAGGTCTGGATGCCGCGGGAGAACATGTACCGCGAGGTGGTCTCGTGCTCGAACTGCACCTCGTACCAGGCGGTCAGGCTGAACATCAAGGTGCGGGATGCCGGGGATTTCAAGGAGAAGCAGTACGTGCACACGCTCAACAGCACCGCTATCGCCACGTCGAGGGCGATCAGGGCGATCCTTGAGAACAACCAGCAGGAGGACGGGTCGGTCGTCATCCCGGAGGCGCTCAGGCCGTATATGTACGGGGCCGAGACGCTGTAAGGGAGATCGTTTCCGTTTTTTATTTCTGGGAGGGGTATGGGGATGCGGCGACCCGGTTGCCTTCGGGCGCCGGGAGCAGGACCCTGACCCCTTCCTTCATGACCCCGGCGCTCTTCTCTGTCAGGCAGATGACCGGATATCTGCCGCCTGTCTGTTCCAGGTAGCCCTGCCTGACCAGGTCCGTGATCCATAGCCGGTACTGCTTTTTGCTCTGCTCCGTGCCCGTCCCATAGGCAGGAAGGAGGGCGAGGCGTTTTTCCCGGACCCGTGCATTTTTCGAGCCCCTCAGGACGTCTGCAATGAGGTCGATCCCGACGTTCTTCGGCATCTGCTCCACGCACCCGATGATCTTTCGTGCGCATGCGGTGCCGTCGATCGTCTCCCCATGACGGTCGCAGGTGTCGCACAGGCCGCAGTTCTCCCGGGGATACTCTTCCCCGAAATAGTTGAGCAGATATTTGCGCCTGCAGCCGGTCGTCTCGCAATAGTCGACCATCTCCTGCAGTTTACGGACGGCGATGCGGACCTGGCGCTCGTCCGAGGCGTCGTGTTCTATCATGGACCTGAGCGTGCCGTACTCTTCGGGGCTGTAGAAGAGGAGGCACTCGCTGTCCCGGCCGTCCCGCCCTGCACGGCCGGTCTCCTGGTAGTAGGACTCGACGGTCTTCGGGAGGTCGTAGTGGACGACGTAGCGGACGTCTGGCTTGTCTATGCCCATGCCGAAGGCGACGGTGGCGCAGACGATCCGCACACGGCCGTAGAGAAAATCGTCCTGGACCTTCTCCCTGACCGTTTTCGGGAGGCCGGCATGATAGGCGATGGCGCTGTAGCCGTATTTCCTGAGGTCCCGGGCGAGGTCTTCGGTTTTTTTCTTGCTGAAGCAGTAGACGATCCCTGATTCTTTCCTGTGTCGATTGATGCAGGCGAGAAAGAGGGCCATCGGTTTTTCCTTCGGGACGACAGCATACCGGAGATTTGTGCGGTTGAAGCTGCCGACGAATTCTCCGGGTTCGGAGAGTCCGAGGTGCCGGGCGATATCCGCTCTTACCTCGGGGATGGCGGTGGCCGTCAACGCGATGGTGGGGACGTCCGGGAAGTGCTGTTTCAGCCTGGAGAGTTGCCGGTATTCGGGCCTGAAGGTGTGGCCCCATGCGGAGATGCAGTGCGCCTCGTCGATGGCGATGAGGCGGACCGGGAACCGGCTGAGAGATTTCAGGAAGTTGGGCTGCATGCACTTCTCCGGCGAGAGGAAGAGCAGCCTGAGGGTGTTGTCCTTCAGCTGCCTCTCGATCTCCTCCCTCTCCCGTGAGGTGAGCCTGCCGGTGTAGGCGGCGGCGGTGATCCCACGCAGGTTCAGGTCGTCGACCTGGTCTTTCATGAGCGAGAGGAGAGGGGAGACGACAAGGGTGAGGCCGCCGAGATACAGGGCGGGCACCTGGTAGCAGAGGGACTTCCCGCCCCCCGTCGCCATGATCGCCACCGTGTCCCGCCCTTCGAGGACCGATGAGATGATCTCCCGCTGGTGTGGGAGAAAAGAGGTATAGCCCCAGTATTTTTTCAGGAGGTCGTCGATGGGGGGCATGGGGTTTCTCTTCAATAGTGGGGGAGAGAGAGTGTTGAAGGTTCGGGTGGTGGTCAGGGTCAAAAATCTGCAAACACAACTCCCTACCCACCACTGTACCTCGTCATCCATCTACGCATAGGGTCTCACTCCAGCGAACGTGCTGATGACTGTTCTGTTCCTCTCTTGCGAACGAATGAATCTGTTTTGTACCTCCAGATTCCAATTTACAATGAATATATTAAATCTTGGTGATAATCACGAGGCCGACCATTATTTTTATCGTTATATGGAGGGAAAAAGACGGCAAAAACTAGAAATGTATAGTTGGCCGGAATTTATTTTTGTCCAGTTGATATTTGGATACGGCGTGAAACCTTTTCGAACATTTCTTATTTGGCCAGGTGTCATATTCTCATCTGCTCTGGTCTTCCACAATTTTCAAGCGCTTGATTCGGGACCAGATATCATCGAATATTTTTATTTCAGTACGATCAATGCAATGACTCCGGGCTATGGGAGGTACAAAGTTCTTCCCGAATGGCAATGGCTGACATTGATTGAAGCGTTTTTTGGAACATTCATGTGGACCGCGTTCATTACGATATTTGCAAGGAAGTATATGCGGTAGTTGACAAAATTCATCTCTTCGTTGAGGGTCTCGACAAAACCGTGATAAACGCGTGCCGTTCATCCACACTACCATGATGAGGATCAGCAGGTCGCACTTTTGCATCGCCTCACGGCAAAGAAAGAAATATTTTGTTAAAACGATGCATTCCCACCTTTTTCAGAAATCCTTCGATACCTTTTTCCAGACACAAACTATATTGCCACTCCATGACCCGCTGGTTCGCCACCTCCACCAGGGAGAACGCAGATATCGTGATACGAAAGGAGGTCTGGGGCGTCCCGAAGAAGGACATCAACCAGATCAACAGGATCAGGCCGGGCGACACCCTCCTCCTCTACGTCGGGCATGAGGCGATCGATCAGGACATCACCCTCCCCCCCGCGATCATCGGGTGCTTCGAGATCGTCTCCGGCATCTACGAAGACACGGACCCGATCTTCACCGCCCCCAGAAAACTCGGAAACGAGGTCTTTCCGCTGCGGTTCAAACTGAAGACGATCGCGATCTTCGAGCCACCGGTGGAGTTCAAGCCCCTGATCCCGCACCTGAGATTCATCTCCGAAAAAACGCAGTGGTCTGAGTACGTTGGGGGACAGGCGATGCGGGCGATCCCGGAGGAGGACCACATGTATATCATAAGAGCGGCGAAGACGCCGCGGGACTGATCGGATGCCCTTCAGGAGGGGAGGAGCGCCCGAGGGAGGTCATCACCCGCGAGAACTCCCCGCGGTAGAGCACCCCCGGCAGGGACTCTTGCAACATCCTATCGGCGTTCCCATCCTTTTTCAGCGCGTTGCGGCGGGCGACGCCATTCAACGAACGACATAATAGCTCCATATTCTTATTTTAGCCCGTTTAAACCAGCATCCCCGGATCGTGTAGATCATTCCGGATTTCGCACACACGCCCACCCACACCCGGGAACAGGTGCCGGAGGCTGTGTGTGATCTGCTGCACTTTAGTACAGATAGAGAGACGCGTCTCTCTATCTGTACTGGTACTACGCGATCCGGAACCTTCCCCGGCCGTTTTTCCCTCGCGGCCGGTGCCTGAATTCTGCGCCAAACCTGCTGAAATGCCGTAAGGATCACCGTCCCGATCAGATCACCGCAACGCCGCATGAACACTATGTCAAAAAGAGCTCTTCTCTATTGCGTGTGAGTGGTCATGACACCTTTTGTCTAACTTCCCCCCCGGGGCGCATCGGATAATGAGGATGATCGTACACAACAGGCCGTGAAAACGTGTGCAGCGTTTCCGGTGCAGGGGGGCTGCTGCCCCCCGTTTTCCCACTGATTACGATGGTGGGGAAGGCGGTTGATCAACAGGCAGGTGCCGGGGGGTTGCTCACGTCAAACAGCGAAGAACATCAAAATGTCGAACAGATCGATCAAGCAGAGAGTCGCAGAATAAAATCTCAAAAAGGAAGTGGGCCCGATGAGGCTCGAACTCATGACCTCCCGGTTATCAGCCGGGTGCACCACCGACTATGCTACGGGCCC
>ENA-ORXD01001369-ORXD01001369.1-sediment-metagenome-genome-assembly--contig:-NODE-1369-length-20595-cov-3.040647_pt1 | contig 20595 bp, 14 predicted proteins | sample MGYA00237862_ERZ511471 | MGnify/ENA metagenome assembly ERZ511471
GATCTCCCACGGAAACCAAGCCCGTTTTGCCTTTGAGCAAATGGTCACGAATGACACCGTTGGATTCGACGGCCACCACAACGCGGCTGGCCGGGTCATTCTTGTCGGCGTCCGCTTCATTGACATACCAGCGGATAGAATCGGCAATCATATTGCCCAGCGGAGATTCTTCTGCGGCGATGTTTAAATCCCAGCGCGTTTTGGCAATTATTTTGTCGTAGCTCACAGAATATTTGGCCAGAAACTGCGCATTTATTTTTTGTTTAAACCTGTTGATAATCTTCTGGATGGAAGCATCCCCCTTGATGGAGCTGTTGATTTCGACGATTTTATAATCCCGGATCTTGACCTTCTTATTTTCATAAACAAGATCAAGAATTCCTACGTGCCTCCCATAAGCCCAGGCATGGACGATGATTGTGTCGCCCACTTGCACGGGGCTTGAGTGGAGTTTATGCGTGTGGCCGCTGACGATGACATCGATGCCCTTCACGGTGCGGGCAAGAATTTCGTCTTCCGATTTTTTGGGATCTGCTTTCAGGCCGCTGTGGGAAAGGCAGATGACGATGTCTACTTTTTCTTTATTCCGCAGAAGGCTGACTATTTCACGTGACGCATCCAACGGGTCACGAAAAATAACGGGTTTGGCAAAGGGTGAAACTCCCGCCGCATCTTTGCCCATAATGCCGAAAATGCCTATTTTGATGCCGCTGCGGACAAGCACGGTATATGTTTTTACGCCGGTTTCCTGAAAAGCTGCCAGCAGCGAATCGTCTTCAGTGCTTTCCCGGCTGAAAACCGCACTGGCAAAAACAATTTGCGGTAAGCCACCTTTGGCCTGGGCCGACTTTAAAATACGGGCCAGGCCCGCCGGTTTGAGATCGAATTCATGATTGCCCAGGGTGACGGCGTCATAACCCATTAATTTGAGCAGACGCAATTCAAAAGCTTCTTCCCGCGCCAGCATGTGAAAAAGAGAACCCATGAAATAGTCGCCCGCATCCAACGTCAGCACCGGATTGTTTCTTGCTTTTTTTGTGTCCTTGATGACCTGCGCGATGCGGGCCCAGCCGCCGACGGTACCATCGGCATCAGCGGCCAGCGGTGAATAATCAATTTCCGGAGAAAAGCCCTGGAGGTGAGAATGCAGGTCATTGGTATGAATGATGGTCAAACGGTTTTCCGCCGCCCATGAGCCGGCAGAAAAAAACAGGCAAACAAGACAACATATTGCTGTGGATAATAATCTCATTTTAACCTCCATATACACTGAGGATGGAAGGCTGCAGACTGATGAAGGTTCAAGACTCAAGGAGAAAATCTGATTTGTTTAGCCAGCATTTTTTGTCAGTCGTCAGTCTTTAGTTTACGTCCTAATCGTTACATGATGCCGCGATACCAACCGCCGTCAATTGGAATGGCGGCACCGGTTATATAGGAACTTCTGGCCGAGGCGAGAAAGGCCACCACCGCGGCAAATTCTTCCGGAGTTCCGAGACGTTGCATCGGAATCGTACCCTCCCAGCGTTGGATGATGGCTTCGGCTGATGTTCCTTCTTTTTGCGCCACTGCCCGGACCAGGTTGCGCACCCGGTTAGTGAGCGTGTATCCCGGGCAAACGCTGTTCACAGTGATATTGAAAGGAGCCAGCTCTGTTGCCAAAGTTTTAGCCAGCCCCATGACGCCGGAGCGGATCGTGTTGGAAAGGATAAGTCCGTCGATGGGCTGCTTGACGGCAATGGAGGTTATATTGATAATTCTTCCCCACATGTGCCGCTTCATCAGCGGAACAACCTCCCGGGTTAAAATTATTGCCGAACGAAGATTGAGCCGAAAGCCATATTCCCAGAGGTCATCATCAATTTCCAAAAAAGTCCCCGTGGGCGGCCCCCCGGCATTGTTGATCAGAATATCTATTTTGCCGAAGTGCTCCAAAGTCCGCCGCATGCAATCTTTGGCCTGCGCGGCGTCGCTCAGATCCGCAGCGACGGCATAAACATCGCGTCCGCATTCATTGGCAATTTCATTTTGTGCTTCCGTCAAACTTCTGTCTGTCGAAGCACAGATGGCCACGCGTGCGCCTTCCCGAGCGAGCTCCCGGGCAACGGCTTTCCCTAATCCCCGCGATCCGCCGGCTACGAAAGCGATCTTGTCTTTTATACCCAGATCCATCATCCCCCCTGGCTGATATTTATTGAACAGAGATTTCCTGCCTGTACAAAACCGGCGCTGCTCTTATGGTCAGCAGAGACTCAATCTTTTTTATTAAATCGAACAGCGTTGATTTATCCAGAGCCGAGACGGCAAGCGCATCGAAACGACGGCAGAGCGCAGGCAGAATGGATTTATCCGCCAGGCGGTCTGCTTTATTAAACACCCTGATCGTCGGCTTGTTCTGGAGCTCAAGGTCGGTCAGAATTTTATCGACCGCCGCAATTTGATTTTCAAAATTGTTGCTGCTGATATCAATTACATGCAGCAGGATATCCGCTTCCTGCAGTTCATCCAGCGTTGCCCGAAAAGCGGCAAAAAGCTCTTGGGGCAGATCGCGAATAAAACCAACCGTGTCGGTGATGATCGCTTCTTTGTCCTGGGGAAAACGCAGGCGGGCGCTTTTGGTATCCAGAGTGGCAAAGAGTTTGTCTTCCACCAGAACGGAGCTTTTGGTGAGCGTATTCAAAAGAGTGGATTTGCCGGCATTGGTATAGCCGACAATAGAAATAACAGGTAACCCGGTTTTTCCCCTTTTGCCGCGCCGTTGCCGGCGTGATTTGGTGATCTCTTTCAGATCCTTTTCCAGGCGATGGATGCGTTCGCGAATACGCCGTCGTTCGATTTCCAGTTTCATTTCCCCGGGGCCGACACCGCCGATTCCTCCGGCCAAACGGGAAAAGGAATCGTCCCGATGCATCAAACGGGGCAGCAAATACCTTAACTGGGCCAGTTCCACTTGAATTTTTCCCTCCCGACTGTGCGCGCGCCGCGCAAAAATATCCAGAATTACCTGGGTGCGGTCCAGAATCTTGATGCCCGTGAAATCAGTAATCGAGCGCACCTGGGCCGGCGTCAATTCGTGGTCGAAGATGATCAAATTGGCGCCGATTTGAGTGGCACGCAGGTTAATGTCCATTAATTTGCCCCTTCCCACCATGAATTTGGGATCCGGCTGCGACCGGTATTGCACAACGGAATCGAAAATTTCTATGCCGCAGGTGTGGGCCAATTGCGCCAGCTCATCCAGTGATGTTCCCCAGTCGCCGAGAGGATTTTTTTCCACGCGCAGCAGGATGGCCTTTTCTGTGGCATCAATGCGGCGGTGTTTCTGCCTTTTGGTAAATTCATCCTCCAAGGCGGCAATGAAGGCCAGAAAATTAAGCTGTAACTGTCCGAGTTTTTCCGCTTTCCTGACCAGCCAGTAATCTCCCGCCGGATTCTCCGGGATCAGATGTGCCCAGTTAAGCAGGCCAGTAGAGCCGTCCGGCATCACTTCCAGCGCACCCATCAAATCGAGCCGCAGGTGTGACATGTCGGTGAGGTCTTCGGCGGACAATTCTTCGCCGTTGAGGTGCGTGTGAATGAGCCTAAGCCCTTTAAACCTTGCGGAAGAGGAACGAAAACCATCCAGAGAGGGGATGATTATTCCCTTGTGATCACCGATGATGACGGTGGCAATTTCACCTCTGCGATTGATGAGCAGCCCGATCTGCCGGTTTATTGCGCGGGAAAAAAAACTCAATTGCCTTGCTAAATCGGCAGTGATGATGTTTTCCGGCGCAATTCCTTTGCGATAGAGACGCTCTATCTGTTTAATTTGCGACGCCCTCAAGCCGGCGGTATTTCCATATATTTTCTTGATGGTTAGCAACTCCTTGCTTTAAGGCTGAAGGCTATAATTTTGATCATTTATTCATCGTCCGATAATAGTGCCATCAATATCATGCAGTATACTTCGTGGTTTCAGCTTGGAAGTATGAATGGATGCGCACCGGGCTCTTTTGTGTCGATCTTATGTGCCGCATAACCACGCGGTGAAATTATTTGGGCTTCGTAATCACCTCTCGCACCAGGGCGTTGTTCTTATTAATGATCACAAAATAAAGTGAATATGTTTAAGAAATCTCCCCCATCCCCTCTTTAATAAAAGAGGGGCGTTCTTCCCTTTTACAAAGGGAGGTCAGGAGGGATTTTATAAAATAAATGTCTTTTCTAATGCAGCATTTAGTCTTTAGCCTTCAGTCATTGGCCTATTTAAACTTGTGCGGGCTGACTTTTTTTTCCATAGTGTCCAGAAATGTGGACCAGGTATTCATCTGGAAGGAAGAAATGAGTTTTTTAAGTTCCTTCCGGCCGCAGCTGGGACAGGTAAGATGGGCATAGTCTTCATCAGCCTTTAAGATAAGATCAAATTTATGGCCGCATTTGCGGCATTCAAATTCATAGATCGGCATACATATTTACCTCATCAGCGGCTGAATAATTCCCTCGCGCATTTTTATTAATTTCCATCATCATTCGTTATGAATTGCGCTGCAGAGACAGCCTTATTTCTGCAATTTATTTATCATAAATGGGGAAAAAGTCAAAAAACAAAAAATTCAGCAGGAGATGATTTGATAAGGGACGACAAATCTGTCTTTTTGTGAGTAATTAAAATGGAATAATAATCAGGTCGATGTGTCACAATCAACACACTGTTTTCTGGAGCGGCATTTTTCTCCGGATCGCCAGTAATAAAAAACCCCGGGAGCATATTTGCCCGTCCTCCCGGGGCTTTAGTTTAACACTTAGTTCTCAGTTAAGCGACAACAACTCTTAGAAAGTAAGAGTCAGCTTGTTGAGAATGATGAAGTTGTTGTCCACATCGGTTGTGGTGGACGTACCCTTGTAGTAATCACCCACGACCATGTAACCAACACCCAGCATATAGGAAAGGTTATTGGTGATTTTGTAGGTGCCGGTAACATCAATTTCCCAGCCGTATTCATCATCATACTCGGTGGTGCCCACTTTCACGGGTTTGTCGGCGTAAGCATAGGACAAGGACATCATAATGTCCAGTTTTTCCGTCGGCTTCACACCGCCGCGAACCTGATAGAACCAAGCATTGGACATCGCACCATTGTCAGAAGCAGCGCCGGTATTGCCGGCAAGAGATCCTGCCCAGTAGTAGCGCGTGCTGTTGAACATGAGCAGAGTCGGCTGCCAATCCCAGCCGCCGGAAACGACCTGATGATTCTTGTCATCGGTGGAATCATCGTCGCCCATAAGATAGGCAAAGGTTGCCCCGACATAAACCGGACCGAAGGTGGCCGTTGCATCGAGCCAGCCGCCCCAGGCGTCATAATCGACGTCCGTGCCGGTTACATCGTATTCTTTTTGCTTGCCGAAATAGTACCAGACTTCACCTTGCAGGAAAACCGGACCTAAAGTTGCCTTGAAGTATGGTGACAAACCGTGCATCTTTCCCTGGTAATCCAGAGTGGGACGGGTGGTGGCATTGCGGATGAAAATGTAGATCAAACCGGCGTTGCCGCCCTTATAGTTGTAAATTCCCATTAAATACGCGTGCTGTACATCGTCATCAGCGTAACCGGCAGCGTTTTTCTTGGTGATGCTGCCTTCATAGGACTGGCCATACTGACCAATAAGCATCAGATTGCCGATGGGCAGTGTATAGCTCAGTTTGGCCAACTGATTGCCGAAAATAGCGGTATTGCCGAAAACAGTTCCCCATCCGCCTTCGCCCATCAGACCGGCGGCAAAAATACCCATCGGTGTAGCATAGTTGAGGTAGACATAGTCGAAAGCGATGTTTTCATTTTCGGCTGCCGTACCCTGCGAGTAATTGTCCGCTGTCGTACCGGGAGTTGATCGAGTTGCGCCCCATGCTTTTTCCATGATGTCCGCACGGGTAATAACGCCCAGACCGGGGGAAACGACAAAATCTGTCCGCACGCGCAGTCTCTGGAAGAACAGAGCTGTGCTGGGACCATCGGTTGAAGTGTTTTCTTTAAAGGTTGTTCTATCCAAATACATATGGGCGGCATAAAATTCGCCGCTGAACTTTACATCGACCGCGAGAGCCGATGCACTGAAGGCTACGACCAGCCCCAGTGACAACAAAACTAACCAAAATCTCTTCATTTTTTTCCTCCTCAAAAAAATATTTGGTTTTTTAGTTTCCGGCCTTTAAAAAAACGGGCATTTTATTAAAGACCGCCTCATCTTCTGCCTCATCTGCCATTCCTGATACAAAATAACAGACGCGCGGAAATTAACATCGGTCAGCCTGCTTGTCAAGTAACTTCTTGATAAGATACCGATGTCAATCGGAAAATGACATTAGCAATTCATATGCCACATTTTAGGAAAATGTGAGATATAGACGGAAAAATGATCAAAGATGGGCGGTTGTACCGTACCATTAAAAAGATGCATTCATCTAAGTAATTAATATATATTAAGATTTAATTGCCAATAATTAAAGAATTATTCTCCATTGAACAATTTAAATGCGGATGAAGCACAAAAATTAAGTATCAGAAGTTTTGCTGTGTGTGTTGTAAATTATGATTTAATTTGTTTGGTGTGTCGATAGAAACACACTTTTTTATTAACCCCCGAAGAGGAAGAAACAAAAATCAAAAAGCATCAGATCAGAATTATCTTGTCGGGTCGTTCCTTCATTAAAAAACTGCAACAGCAATTTTAGTGGAAAATTTATTCGTGAGACTCAAATTTTCAAAGAGAAACGCATAAAAATTTGAAAGTCGAACAATCCCGCCGATGGCGGAGGGTTCAATACACCGCAGCTCACTGCGGAAAAAGCTTCCAAAGCTTGCTTTGGGGTTTCATACCCGTGATTATGCCGTAACTGCTGTTCTGTTCGAGCGGATAATCTGCTGGGGAGTATTGGAGAAATTTCGCCGCCCGCAAGAATTTTTAGAATAGCATATTTCTTAAATAATTCTTGACAGCCACGAGATATTGAGGTACGTGGAAACGCAGCAAGTAGGTGACTAGTGGTCAAATAGTGACCGCTATTCGCGGAGCCATGAGATTTCAAAAACAGCGGTTCACCATCCGCAGTCAAACAAAGCCCGTATCCTGGTGTTTTTATATTTTAGTTTGTGCAATTAAATTGCAGATAAAACAGAATTGAAAATGGCGACTTTTTAAATTGAGCAGTAAAAGCAGATATGTAATTTTTTGTTTCTGGGAAAAAGATTTATCCAATAAAATAACGTTGAAGGGACGTTGAATACATAAAAACTAAATAATAGGGAGGTAAAATTAATATGGCCGATGCAAACGTGCAACTAAAGGAAGTCTATCCGGTACCGGAAAAGGTAATGAAGGCGGCCTTTATCAGCGGCAAAGCAGCGTACGAAAAACTATGGAAAAGATCAATTGAAGAGCCCGAAGCTTTTTGGGGGGAAATTGCCGGTGAATACGTCGAGTGGTTTAAAAAATGGGACAAGGTGGAAGAATATAACTTCAATGTGAAGAAAGGTCCTATTTATGTTAAATATTTCCAGGGCGGGAAACTCAATGTTTCTTATAATTGTTTGGATAAGCAATTGAAAACACGCGGGAATAAAGTTGCTATCCAGTGGGAAGGCAATGAACCTGGCGAGGCCAAAGCTTTTACCTACAAACAGCTGCATGAAGAAGTATGTAAGTTTGCCAACGTTTTGAAAGCAAACGGTATTCAAAAAGGCGATCGGGTATGCCTTTACATGCCGATGGTGCCGGAATTGGCCATCAGCATGCTCGCCTGCACACGCATCGGCGCCATTCATGGCATAGTATTCGGCGGCTTCAGTTCTGACGCTCTCCGGGACAGAATAGTCGATTCCGGGGCAAAACTGCTGGTCGTCTGCGACGGCACCTTCCGCGGCAACAAAGCCGTCCCGCAGAAGACCTCAGCCGATGAAGCATTGAAAGAATGCCCGTCGGTAAAAACGGTTATTGTTGTCAACAGGGTCGGCGATAAAATTAAATGTGACTGGACGGCGGGCCGTGACAAATGGTGGCATGAAGAAATGGCCAAAGTTGACGCCAAATGCGAGCCGGAATGGATGGATGCGGAAGATCCTCTTTTCATTCTCTACACCTCCGGTTCCACCGGCAAGCCCAAAGGCGTTATGCATACCACCGGCGGCTATCTCGTTTATGTTGCTTATACCCACAAAATGATTTTTGATTACCATGAAGAGGATATTTACTGGTGTACGGCGGATATCGGCTGGGTTACCGGCCACAGCTACATCGTTTACGGGCCGCTTTGCAACGGCGCAACCTCCGTTATGTTTGAAGGTGTGCCCAACTATCCGACTTACAGCCGCTTCTGGCAGATTGTGGAAAAATACAAAGTTAATATTTTTTATACCGCTCCGACGGCAATCCGCGCCATTGCCAAAGAAGGCAACGAGTGGGTCAAAAAAGCGGATATATCCAGTTTGCGCATTTTGGGCACCGTCGGCGAACCCATTAATCCGGAAGCCTGGAACTGGTATTTCAATATTATCGGCCGCGGTGAGTGCCCGATTGTTGATACCTGGTGGCAGACCGAGACCGGCGGCATTTTGATTACGCCGCTTCCCGGCGCGATCGATATTAAACCGGGCATGGCAACCGTACCGTTTATGGGTGTGTGGCCGGTTCTGCTCGACGACGAAGGCAAGGAAATTGCGGAGACGGTAGCCAGCGGAGCGCTTTGCATGAAAAAACCCTGGCCGGGTATTATGAGAGGCGTCTACGGCGATCCCAAGAGATTCCAGGAAACATACTTTGAGCAGTTCCCCGGTTATTATGTTGCCGGAGACGGCGCCCGCCGCGATAAAGACGGCTATTACCAGATTACCGGCCGCATTGACGATGTCATCAACGTTTCCGGACACCGGATGGGTACAGCGGAAGTGGAAAGCGCCCTGGTTGCGCACAAAGCGGTTGCCGAATCGGCTGTTGTCGGTTTCCCGCATGACATTAAAGGTCAGGGTATTTACGCTTATGTCACGTTGAAAACGGGCGTGCAGAAATCAGAAGAATTGAAAAAAGAATTAGTTGCTCATGTCCGTACCCTGATCGGCCCCATCGCTACTCCCGATAAGATTCAATGGGCGGATGGACTGCCCAAAACGCGCAGCGGCAAGATTATGCGCAGAATTCTGAAAAAGGTCGCCGCCAATCAATTGGGTGAGCTCGGTGATACAAGTACACTGGCTGATCCGACCGTGGTGGATGACATTGTAAAGAACAGGCTATAACTGATTAGGCCCGCTTTTAACTAAAAATGGAAAAAGCGGGCCTTTTATTTGGCCGGCAACGGGAAGTTGCGTCAGGGCAGACGATTTAAATTAAATACACTGCCTGAGGCTTAAAAGCAGTGTGCTTGAACAAAAATGAAGGAGGTTGAGACAGTGAACATTATTGCATGCGTAAAACAAGTTCCGGACACCGAAGCCCAGATCAAAGTAAAAGCTGATGGGACCGGTATTGAAGAAGGCCAAATCAAATGGGTGATGAATCCCTATGATGAATTTGGTGTGGAAGAAGCGCTGCGGCTGAAAGAAAAGGGTGGCGGCACTGTTACTATTGTTTCTTTAGGTCCAGCCCGGGCCATGGAGACCATTCGCACCGCCCTGGCGATGGGAGCAGATAAGGGTGTCCATATTTGCGATCCTGCATTGGATAAAGCCGACGCTTATGTAACGGCATCAGCCCTGGCGGCGGCAATTAAAGGCATGCCTTATGACATCATTTTCTGCGGGCAGCGCGCTATTGATGATGATTCCGGCCAGGTCGGAGCCATGCTTGCCGAATTACTGGGCATTCCCCAGTTGACCATTGTCACAAAAATTGAATATGCCGAAAATGCGATTAAAGCGATTCGGCCGATTGAAGGAGCTCAACTCTTAGTCGAAGCCGGCCTGCCCTGTGTGGTTACTGCGCAGAAGGGCCTGAATGAACCCCGCTATGCATCCTTGCCCGGTATTATGAAGGCAAAGAAAAAACCGGTGGACGTTAAGGATGCGGCGGCATTGGGTATTGCTGCGGCGGCGAAGGCCACGGTTGCCAAAACTGTGCCTCCTCCGGCCCGTCCTCCCGGAAAAATTGTCTGCGGAGACGACCCAGCCCAAAAGGCTGCAGAAACAGCCCGGTTACTGCGGGAAGAAGCAAAAGTCATCTAATATTTTGAGAAGCGGAGGATTGAAAAATGGCACAAGGAGTGTGGATAATTGCAGAACAAAGAGATGGCGCGCTGCGTAAGATCAGTTTTGAACTGGCTTCAACGGCTCGCAAATTGGCCGATCAGTTGGGGACAGAAGTAAGCGCCATCCTGCTTGGTTCGGGAATTGAAAGTTTAGCTGCGCAATTGGGAAAATACGGCGTGGATAAAGTATATGTTGGAGACAGCCCGGTTTTAGAGCCTTATATTTCAGAAGCACATGCCGCGGCGGCGGCCAAAATTATCAAGGAGAATGATCCGGCAATTTTACTTGTGGGTGCATCCGTGCAGGGCAAAGATCTGGCTGCCCGTTTGGCGGGAAAACTGGAGACCGGTTTGGCGACGGATTGCACTGATGTGAAAATTGCTGATGGTAAGCTTTTGTCGATCAGACCCATGTATGCCGGCAAATGCTTTGGTGAAATTGTGGTAAACTCCAATCCTCAAATGGCCTCACTGCGGCCCAATGTTTTCCCCGCCGCCGAGAATGCCAAAGCGGCACAGGTGGTAAAATTTGATCCAGCCGTTGATGCGGCGCAGATTAAAAGCAAGGTTTTGGAAGTCCAGAAGGATACCAGCGGCAAGGTAGATTTGACGGAAGCCAATGTTATTGTTTCCGGCGGTCGCGGTATGAAGGGCCCGGAAGGATTCTCGATTTTGGAAGAGCTGGCCGATGTATTAAAGGGTTGCGTCGGCGCTTCCCGCGCGGCGGTAGACGCCGGCTGGCGTCTGCAAAAAGACCAGGTCGGCCAGACCGGCAAGGTTGTTTCTCCTAATCTTTACGTCGCCTGCGGAATATCCGGAGCAATTCAGCATTTGGCGGGCATGAGTTCGTCCAAGTACATTGTCGCCATCAACAAAGATGCGGAAGCACCGATCTTTGCCAAGGCGGATTATGGCGTTGTGGATGACCTTTTTAAAGTTGTTCCGGAGTTGACGAACGCCTGCAAAAAACTGCTGGCTTAAGTTATTAAAGAAGATAGACTGAAGGCTAAAGACTGAAGGCTGAATGTTCTGACAGCCTTCAGTCTTTCATAAACCAACCTGTCCTTTTACCATTACCTTCAACTTTCAGCCTGAAAAACCTTTAGTCTACATTACAAATAAACGGCTGGGGAGGATCAATGAAAGTACATGAATTTTACGTAGGTAATGAAGGTCGCGAAGTTTTCTGGAACACTCCCGTATTGTTTGAAATCCTGCTTTTTGCTCTTACTGCTGTAGCTCTGGCCATTTTCGCCTATGGTGTCTATCGGCGCTGGCAGATGTGGAAGGCAATGGGCAGGCCGGAAATGCGCTTGGATAAGATAAAAGAAAGGGTTAAAATTGTAATCCTGGAAGGTTTTTTCCAGGTTAAAACCTGGCGGGACATTTATCCCGGCATTATGCATGGCCTGATCTTTTTCGGTTTTTTCGTCCTTATTTTTGGCGCCGCTTTTGATGCCGGCCAGCACCATATTACAGAGCCATTATTCAGCTGGACATTCTTAAAGGGCAATTTCTATCTCGGCTTTTCCTTTATCATGGATCTTTTCGGATTGTTTGTGCTCATCGGGGTTATCATCGCCATTGATCGCAGATATGTCAGTAAGCCCGATCGGCTTGGCTACAAAGGCCAACCCGATAATACGCCCGATGATGCGATTGCCCTCTTGCTGATCGGCGGCATTATTGTTACCGGTTTTATTGTGGAAGCTCTCCGGATCTATGTGACTAACCCCCCGTGGGAATATTGGTCTTTTGTGGGCTGGCTTTTGTCGCATACCTTCACCGGCGTCGATTACGGTACGGCAAAAATATTGCATCAGGTGAGCTGGTGGATACATGCCTTGATCGGACTTGCCTTCATTGCTTACATTCCTTATTCCCGGCTTCTGCATATGATTACAGTGCCGGCCAATCATTTTTTACAATCGCTTCAGCCGACAGGCTATCTTGAGCCGATTCGCGATTTTGAAACGGCGGAGTCATTCGGCGCCGGGAAACTGGATGATTTTACCTGGAAGCAGATTTTTGACTCCGATGCCTGCACCCGCTGCGGACGCTGTCAGGACGGCTGCCCGGCCTATCTTTCCGGCAAACCGCTTTCCCCGAAGAAATTGATCCAGGATCTTAAAACATACTGGCTGGAAAAGGCCCCGGAAGCAGTGAAGGCCAAAGTAAATGAAATGAAAACCGGTGATGACGCTGGGGCTGATAAACCCGCTGCCTCTGTGGAAGAAAGTGGGGCCACGGATAAGCTGCTGCCCGGTGAAGTGGTTGACCTGCATGAATTGTGGGCCTGCACCAACTGCATGTATTGCATGGAGCATTGCTCGGCGTCCATTGAACATGTTCCTAAAATTGTCAATATGCGGCAGTACAAAGTTCTGACCGAAGCCGACTTTTCCCCGGAATTGCAGTTGACTTACAAAAATATGGAAAATAACTCTAACCCCTGGGGGGTCGGTTCGCATTTGCGCGGCGACTGGGCAAAGGAACTGGGAATCAAGACGCTGGCGGAAGATCCCAACGTGGAGTACTTGTTTTATGTAGGCTGCTCCGGCTCCTTTGATGATCGCGGGAAAAAAGTTGCTGTTGCTTTTGCCAAAATTTTGCAGGCAGCCGGGGTAAGTTTCGGCATCTTGGGCAATGAAGAAGGCTGCTGCGGCGATTCGGCCATGCGCGGCGGCAATGAATATCTTTTCCAGGCTTTGGCTCAGGCCAATATCGATTTAATGAACGGGTATGGAGTAAAGAAGATAATTGCGATTTGCCCGCATGGTTATAATGCTCTGAAAAAAGATTATCCCAATTTCGGCGGCAACTACGAAGTTTACCATCACACGGAAATAATCGCTGATTTGATTGCTCAGGGAAAAATTAAAGTCCAGAAGTCTGTAGAAGGTCTGTTCACTTACCATGACTCCTGTTTCCTCGGCCGTTATAACGAAATCTATCAGCAGCCGCGGCAGATTTTGGCAGCGATCCCCGGCTTGAGGCTTGTGGAGATGGAACGCAATTTGGCTAAGAGCTTCTGCTGCGGCGCCGGCGGCGCGAGAATGTGGATGGAAGAGGATATCGGCGAGCGGATCAACAATATGCGCACTGATCAGGCCATCGCTGTTCAGGCCGATGCCATCGCCGTCGCCTGTCCCTTCTGCCTGACCATGATGTCGGATGGAATTAAGGACCGGCAGATGGCGGAAAAAATGGTTTCTTTGGACATCTCGGAAATCGTTGTCAAAGCGATGGGAATGGAAGAAACCAAACCTGCTCCCGCCGATGTCTGCACAACTTAAACTTTTTTAACGGTAAACAGCAATCAGTAGGCGATAAAAAGCCCGTTTTTAATTAAACGGGCTTTTTTGTAGTAAAGTTTTTGAATTTGGTTTAAAATAAACTTAATTTAGGAAAATATGGCACTTTTGCTAGTTTTTTCATGGTTAGTTGTAAAAGGCTTCATTTTAAATCCTAAACAAAGGGGAGGGAGAAATTATGGCCGAGGCAATTAATTACCAGGATAAACCGTGGCTTAAATCTTATCAAAAAGGGGTGCCCGAGTATATCAATTATGAAGAAATTTGTATCCCGGAGATTTTGGAGCGCACAGCCGCCGCATTTCCGCGCAACAGTGCCCTGATTTTTCAGGGATACGAAATTAATTTTGCACAATTCAAGGACATGGTGGACCGATTTGCCGCCTGTCTGACGGATTTCGGCATTAGGAAAAACGATGCCGTGGCCATATTGCTGCCCAATACAATTCCGTGTGTCGTCGCCTTTTTCGCCATTTTGAAGCTCGGCGCCATTAATGTCATGAACAACCCCCTTTACTCCGATCGGGAGCTGGAGCATCAATTCACCGATTCCGGGGCTAAAGTTTTGGTAACAGTGGATCTGCTCGGAAATCGCATGATCGATCTGCGTCCCCGCACCTCCATCAAGCAGATCGTCATTACTTCCATTGGCGATTATCTGCCTTTTCCGAAAAACATATTGTTTCCGCTGGTGGCCAAAAAGAAAAAGCTGGCGGCCGATGTGAAAGCGGCGCCGGATGTTTTCCGCTGGAAAGACTGCATCGCGAAATATGCCCCCCATCCGCCAAAAGCGAAAAATTCTTTTGCGGATATTGCAATGTATCAGTACACCGGCGGAACAACCGGTGTTTCCAAAGGGGTGGAACTGACGCACGGTAACCTGAGCAAACAGGTGCAGCAGATTACCGCCTGGTACCCCGATTTTAAAAAAGGCGAGGAAAAAATGCTGGGCGCCCTGCCTTATTTTCATGTTTTTGGTTTGTCCTGTTCCATGCTTTTATCAGTATTCATGGGCTGGTCACAGATTCTGATTCCCCGGCCGCAGCCGGATGCCCTGCTGGAGGCCATAACAAAATTTAAGCCTTCCTTTGCCCCGCTGGTGCCTACCATGTTTATCGGGATGCTCAATCATCCCGCTTTGAAGAAAACAGAGATGAATTGCCTCAAAGGGGCCTTTTCCGGCAGCGCTCCCCTGCCGGTGGAAGTAATCCATGATTTTGAAAAAGTCACGGGAGCAACCATTACCGAAGGCTTCGGGATGACAGAAACCTGTCCGGTCACCCATATAAATCCCTTTGCCGGCGGCACCCGGAAAGTAGGATCGATCGGCCTGCCTATTTCTGATACCTTATGCCGGATAGTGGATCTGGAAAAGGGTGAACAAGATATGCCGGTCGGTGAGTCCGGAGAATTGATCATCAAAGGGCCGCAGGTTATGAAAGGTTATAAAGGCAAGCCTGAAGAGACAGTCAATACCTTAAAGGACGGCTGGATCTATACCGGTGATATCGCGACCATGGATGAGGAAGGTTACTTTTATATCGTGGACCGCAAAAAAGACATGATTATTTCCGGCGGCTATAATGTTTATCCGCGGGATATAGATGAAGTTTTTTATAAGCATCCTAAAGTTCAGGAGGCCTGCTCGATCGGTATTCCCCATCCGACGCGCGGGGAAAGTGCTAAAGTCTTTGTTGTTTTAAAGGAGGGCGAGACGGCAACGCAGGATGAATTGCTGGAATTTGCCAAAACGCAGCTGGCCGCGTATAAGCTGCCCACGGAAGTTGAATTTCGTCAAGAGCTGCCCAAGACCAATGTCGGGAAAATATTGCGCAAAGAGCTGCGGGCAGAAGAATTGGCGAAGAGAAAGAAAGAAAAATAGGATAGAACAAATAATAAATAAAAGGAGGAAAAAGCTGTGAATTTTGCACCGACAGAAGAACAACAGATGGTCAAAGACATGGTAAAGAAATTTGCCGAAACAGAAATTAAGCCGATTGCCGCGGATTTGGATAAAACGCACCGCCATCCGGAAGAAATATGCCGCAAGCTGGGCGAAATGGGCATTATGGGTGTGTCGGTTCCCACCGAATACGGCGGGGCCGGCATCGACAACGTAACCTATGTCTTGGCGATGATCGAAATTTCCAAGGCCTGCGCCAGCTGTGGTGTTATTGTGTCCGTCAACAATACACTTTACGGCCATCCGGTCAAGACTTATGGTACGCATGAACAGAAGCTGGAATTCCTGACGCCGGTTGCGGGAGGGAAGGTGGAAGGATGCTATGCGCTTACCGAAGCGGGCGCCGGATCCGACGCGGCGGCTTTGCGCTGCAAAGCGGAACTCAAAGGAGACAAATACATTGTCAACGGCACCAAAACCTTCATCACCAACGGCAATGTGGCCCACTATTGTGTCTTGGCGGCGACAACGGATACCTCGCTGGGATATAAAGGCGTCATTAATCTCATTGTTGATTTAAAGGAAACGCCTGGTTTCCGCGTGGGCAAGACGGAAGAGAAGCTGGGAATTCTTGCTTCCGGCACCGCCGAGCTGATTTTCGAGGATGCGGAAGTTCCGGCGGCTAACCTGCTGGGCAAGCCGGGACAGGGTTTTCAGCAGATGATGGCGGGGCTCAACGCCGGCCGCATCGGCATTGGCGCCCAGGCCTGCGGCATCGGCCGGGCTTGCCTGGAGGACGCCCTGGCTTATGCTAAGGAACGAGTGCAGTTCGGCAAGCCAATCTCTTCCAATCAGGCAATTCAATTCAAACTGGCTGAGATGGCAACCGAACTTGACGCCTCAGAGTTGCTGCTTTTGCGGGCAGCATGGCTGGAAGACAACGGCTATGATTATGAAAAGGAATCGGCGATGTCCAAATATTATTCTTCGGATGTCGCCATGAAGGCCGCCATCGAATGTGTGCAGATCTTCGGCGGCTACGGCTACATCAAAGAATATCCGGCCGAGCGTCATATGCGTGACGCCAAGATTTGCCAGATCTACGAAGGAACGAACGAAATTCAGCGTGTCGTTGTGGCCCGGAAATTATTGGGTATGAGATAAAAGACTATGGTGAATTTTAAAGGCGGGGGGATTTTAGCTCCCCTCGCCTTTACAAATGTATGGCAAAACCGGCCGGCTATAATTTATTGGACTGTTTATTCTGGGCTTTCTTTTTTGTCGATCCAAGAAATACTTCGTTGATACCAGCTATTGTTTCGGCAGTCCTAATTTAATTGTTTCTTGACAAAAATAAATCTTGCTATTACGAAACCAGATCAAATACCGATAATAATTAAGGGATTACTGATGGATCAAGACATCGTCACGAAGCTGATACAAAAAAGCGATCAGAAAATAATCTTTCTGATTATGGACGGTTTGGGCGGTCTGCCGCAGCAGCCCGGCGGTCCAACCGAACTGGAGGCTGCCGCTACACCGAATTTGGATCAGCTGGCTAAAAGCGGGATCTGCGGCCTGCTTGATCCGATCGGGCCCGGGATTACGCCGGGCAGCGGGCCGGCTCATTTTGCGTTGTTTGGCTATGATCCGATAAGGTTCAACGTCGGTCGTGGTTTATTGGGTGCTGCCGGCCTCGGTTTTGACATGGCCGAAGGCGATCTTTACATCCGCGCTAATTTTGCCACCATGGATAAAAAAGGAACTATTACCGACCGCCGTGCCGGCCGCCTGCCGACCGAAAAGAATCAGGAGCTATGTGCGCTTTTACAGAAAAAAATAGCACTTTCTTCCTGCCGTAAAGCTTTTTTCGTTACGGAAAAGGAGCATCGCGCCCTGGTGGCTTTGCGCGGGGCAAATCTTTGCGAACAAATAGCGGAAACCGATCCGCAGAAAACGGGTTTGGCGGCGCTGGCGCCAGCGGCGCTGGCGCCGGGAGCAGAACAAACGGCAGCAGATATAGCTGAGCTGCTGCTGCAGGTGAATAAAATACTGGCGACAGAGGAAAAGGCCAACACCATGCTGTTGCGCGGGTATGCCCGCTATCAGCGCTTCCCTTCTTTTAATGATAAATACGGACTGAACGCGCTGGCGATTGCCTCTTATCCGATGTATCGCGGCATTGCTCAATTGCTGGGCATGAAAGTGGCGTCCCTGACCGGCACCATCGCAGAAGAAATAGCTGCATTAAAAGAAAATTACGGTGCTTATGATTTTTTCTTTCTTCATATTAAATATACCGATTCGCGCGGTGAAGACGGTAACTTTGCGGAAAAAGTAAAAGTGATTGAAGAAGTTGATTCTTTCCTTCCGGAGATTAATGCTTTGAAGCCTGATGTTCTTGTGGTGACCGGAGATCATTCCACGCCGGCAGTCATAGCTGGCCACAGTTGGCATCCGGTGCCGGTTTTGCTTTGGGCAAAAACCTGCCGTCCGGATTTGGCGGCAAGTTTTGGTGAACGCTTCTGCTTAACCGGCGGTTTGGGCCGTATGCCCATGAAATCTTTGATGCCGGTCGCTCTGGCACATGCAGGAAAATTGCAGAAATTCGGGGCGTAACAGGAGAAGGACAAAGGTTCAAAGTTCAAGGGTAAAGGCTGAGGGATGGAGACTTAAGATCCTAGAGAAAGGGCGGGATTACTCCCGCCCTTTCTTTTATTGATTTGCAGGTTGCTTTAATATCAGGCTTTTTCCAGAATCATCGACATTCCCTGACCGCCTCCGATGCAAAGGGAAGCAAGACCAATCTTTAAGTTTTTCTTCTTCATCTGCATGGCCAGCGAATAGGTAATGCGCGCGCCTGAACAGCCAATGGGATGACCAATGGAAACTGCGCCGCCATAGAGGTTACATCTGTTGACATCAACACCCAGCTCTTTGATGCAGGCCAGTGACTGCACAGCAAAGGCTTCGTTCAATTCCACTAAATCCATATCCTTCATCGTCAGATTTAATTGCTGAAAAAGTTTTCTTGTTGCCGGAATCGGGCCGAGCCCCATATAAGCGGGATCAACACCGCCGCTGGCATAGCCTTTAATCTTGGCCAGAGGCTTTAAACCAAGCTCTTTTGCTTTTTCGGCGCTCATCACCACGACTGCCGCCGCCGCGTCATTGATGCCGGAAGCATTGCCGGCGGTGACTGTGCCGTCTTTCTTGAAAACAGCCGGCAGTTTGCTCATTTTCTCCAGTGAAGTATCCATCGGACGTTCATCAACTTCAAATGCTTTGGGATCGCCTTTTTTCTGAGGAATCATGACGGGAACGATTTCGTCCTTCAGTGACCCGTTAGCAATGGCAGCCCTTGCTCTCTGGTGGCTTTGAAATGCAAATTCATCCTGTTGCTCGCGAGAAATTTTGTAGAGCGCGGCAATATTTTCTGCCGTCATGCCCATGTGGTAGCCGTTGAAAATTTCATAAAGACCGTCATGAACCATAAGGTCGGTAAGCTGGCCGAAAGGCATACTCATGCGATAGCCCCACCGGGCATTAGGTACGGCAAAAGGTGCATTGCTCATGTTTTCCATGCCGCCCGCCACAACAATTTCAGCTTCTCCGGCCTTAATGGCCTGGGCCGCCAGGGCGATTGCTTTCATCCCGGAAGCGCAGACTTTGTTTACAGTAATGACATTGGTTTCTTCCGGCACACCTGCAAAAATAGATGCCTGGCGGCCGACATTCTGCCCCAAACCGCCCTGTAAAACGTTACCCATGATCACTTCATCAATATAAACCGCTTTTAAAGAAGAATCGTAATCGTAATATTTTTTGTTGATGGCGGTCATTTCAAAATCGCCCAGGGCGTCCGGACGGCAGCTTTTTATCAAATCGTTAATCGCCGGCCTCAAACCCGCCCGTTTCAGTGCTTCTTTAATCACCAGCGCTCCCATGTCTGCTACTTTGACGCCTTTGAGCGATCCGCCAAATTCACCCACCGCTGTTCTTGCTCCACTTACAATGACTGCTTCTCTCATTTTTTTCTCCTTATCTTGCTGAATTGTAAATTAACTTTCCATTTTTGCCACAAATTCTACTTCTCGCGGCACCTTATAGGGGGATAGGTAGATACGGCAATACTTTATAATTTCTTTTTCATCAATGAGCTCACCATTTTTTTTGATAATTGCCGCTTTCACTATTTCACCCCTCATTAAATCTTTTTTGGCCATGACCCGGGAGGCTTGAACCGCCGGATGTTGATGCAAAACATTTTCGACCTCCTGCGGATAGACGTTAAAACCGCTGGTGATAATCATTCTTTTCTTCCTTCCGGTCAGAAAGATGTAATCATCTTCATCCATCTTTCCCAAATCACCGGTATAGAGCCAGCCATCCTTAATGACAGAAGCAGTGGCGGCATCATTTTTATAGTATCCCTGCATGACATTGTCACCCCGCACGATCAACTCACCGATTGCGCCCCGCGGCAGCTCCCATCCTTTTTCATCAACAATTTTAATGGACGCGCCGGGAATGGCGGTGCCGATAGAACCCGGCTTTTGGGCCCTGCCCAGGCGCGTAAAGGTAAAACGGGTGCAGCTTCCGTCAAACCGTACCCTTCCAGAATCTTTGCGCCGAATTGTTTTTCGAAGGCTGGAATGAAGTCAGCCGGCATCGGCGCCCCGCCGGCCACACAAACATCCAGCGAACTGATATTGTAGCCCGCGGCGCCCGCAAAAAAAATCATGCCCAGGTAGAGGCGCGGCACGGCGCATATATACGTTATTCTTTCTTTTTCAATGGCGCAGAAAAGACTTTCCATTGTAAATTTGTCCATCATGACCACGCTGCAGCCGGCGCGCAGAGAAGCGATCATATTGGCAGTCGCTCCGAAGGAATGAAAAAGGGGAATAAGCGAAAGCCCCCTATCGTTTGGCGTTCGCTGAAGAATATCAGCCACCAGTCCGGACTGGGAGTAAAGATTGCGATGCGTGAGAACGGCGCCTAAAGATTTGCCGGTCAAGCCGGAAGTGTAAATCATCACCGCCGGGTCATCAGCTTCCAGAGGAAGGGAGGGGTTGATCAATGTGCCTTCCGCTGCTGCTTGTTTAAACGGTAAATCGGTATCGACAGCAATCAGGCTTTTACAAGTGGAAAGCCTCTGT
>ENA-ORXD01001371-ORXD01001371.1-sediment-metagenome-genome-assembly--contig:-NODE-1371-length-20578-cov-3.509682_pt1 | contig 20578 bp, 19 predicted proteins | sample MGYA00237862_ERZ511471 | MGnify/ENA metagenome assembly ERZ511471
TGTTTGCCAAAGTGGCTTAATAATTTTTGCAGCACCACTAGAAATAAATTATGTTATTCATTCTTATCTTTTCGACCAGTTTGTTATTTAATGATGGGATGGGAGCGGATCTCACGCTAACCAAATCTGATTTCCCCTGAACTAGGGTTGCGTGAGGGGTGTCTGAAAAAACTCGTCTCAAAACCTGAAGAAAGGGATAGCGTCCATCTTCAGTATTCCCTAATGATTATCGATGGGACAAAAAAACTGCTCTCATTGGAAAGCAGTTTTTGTTATTCTTTAATCAATGTACCGTCTCAACATTACGGATTATTCAAGGGTAAATGCCACTGGTATCACATCATCGAACATGAAGGTGAGCTCTTTCCCTAGGCTTGTCTCTGGCACCTGATAGATCATATGTAAATATGTTTCAGATGGGATGTCGATGCTCCCGCCAATGATTGCCAATGTAACACAGCGGTTGACAGCGACGGTGAATGGATCTACTTCCCCGCTGGTGGCATCTTGGCTACCATAAAAGTAAGCGCCATAAGACTGGCCATTTTCGTCGGAAATCATGGCGCTGCCAATAGGCACGGCTATCGTACTTCCCAACGGCTTTGCTTTCAATCCAACTGCCACAAAACGGCTGCCTTCATCTGGCAGAAAGTAGCCCTTGACTTCTGGGTCGTACACATTTCCTTCCATTAGAGCAATGTCGATCACGGTGAGTTCCCAGTTCGCGCTGGAAACAGGCGTGCCGATAGCGGCCAGCACCGGTTCAGTTGGTTCCAGGGTGGCGGTAGGTGCGGGTTCAGGCGCATCCGTGGGAGCAGTGGTAACGGTGGGGGCAATGGTGACGGTGGGGATGGGCTTTTCAGTGGGCTGGCAGGCTGCCAACAGGCTGGCTAATACAACAGCGCATAGCATTAGGTACTTAGTTCTCATCTTTTCCTCTTGTGTTGGTATGTTTTTAGATTGAAATTTCACCCAGGGATAATTTTACTCCTTTAATCCTTGTAGCTGGAAGATAATTTGGCCTAGGGGTTTGGTGGATATCAATGATATTTCAAATCAGTAATTATTGAACAGGGGGTTATGAGTCCTATGACTTAATAAGGGTTCCGAGTACCCCAAGATGTGTCCTTTTTCGCGGTTTTTATGCTTTATTACCCAGATGTGGCGGTTTGTAAAGTTCTTATAGTCCTATGCTCATGAATTTTATTAAAACTATTTCACCTACTGAAAAAGAGTTAGTTGTAAGCTTGTCCACAAAATAAAAAGAGTTCATTTTATCCATACGCTCTAACAAACTATGTAATTATTATCATGGTGACCATTTTTTCCATCTCGTTTTGTCCGAGGAGGAAAAATTACATCGAGCATTTTCACTAATCTCTACAAAATTTCATGGTTGTCTAGCTATCTTTATGAGTACACAGATACTTATTTACATAAATCTTGCTTTTTGTGACCCATGAAAAGAAGTCATTTCTTTCGGATCTCCATAATTAACGAGTTTGCTTTGTTAATTTCGTCACTAAACATCTCCCTTATTTGCCAAAACAACCAATTAGTAAACTCTTTTACGATTTCATAATATTGTCTACAAATAAAAAGGATATCTATATTTTCATTAATATCCATATCAATTTGTATTCTTCCCAACTCAGACCAATTATCCCATTCAAGTAAATATTCCTTAAGTAAAACTAATGCTAAACTTGATCTCAAAGTAGTCTGACTTTCTTTTTTAAACCGCAGCTCCGGCATTGATAGAGGTAATGCAAAGTGCAGGGTAAAATTTCGCAAATCTTCTATAAATTGAACCTGAACATTAGATACGAACATATCCTTTATTTTTTTTCATAGAGATCTAGGAATTCTTTACCTTTAAAGTTTTTATTTACCCATCTTCTAGTTACATCTACTAACATTTTTGATGAATTTCTCATCCAGGCTTTTCATTGTGGTGCGCGTGCCAACTACATTGTTGCTCTGGATAAAAGCAAACACTTCTTGCTCTGCTTCACTAAGATCGCTGTTTAATAGCGCGGTTTTGCTGAATTCCAGATGCTTTTTTATATCGCTTTCGCTGTATGTTACTCCCCGCAGCATTCGCAGGTTGGGATACGTGCGCACAACCAGTTCATTAAACCCCTTCACAATCCGCGTTTTTGGATCTTCTCCACTCACTTCCACTTCTTCACCGGATACAAAGAATTTAGCCCTGCCAATCAAATCCTTCGCTCTGCTTTGAATTTGTTTAAAGCGTTCAGCATTTTGGAAGCCTTTGTTATTTAAAATTGCCAATACGGTTTCCTGTTTAGCGGTGGTGCGGTTGATGCGGATGTATTTGTCTGTTTTTTTATATAAAAGCAGATCCTGTACAAAACGAGCATCGGCGGGAAGCACGATCATTAATTCCGATCTTCCGAGAGAATTTGCCTGTAGGATTTTTTGATTGTCCACATTTTCGCTAAAAGGGGTCACAAAATGAATGCTGAGTTCTTGTTCCCGTCCAATCAGACGGTCATCAAGTTTCTTAGAGAATAAATAATCCTGATTGGTGACATCGTAGCGAATTTTTCTGTCTCGGATCACATCAGTGAACAGGATGTCCTCTAAAGATTCTGCGGCATCTCCGGAATCAACCCCGGTTGTTTTAATCTCAGCCTCGATATCTTTTTCTTCATCGGTAAGATATTCGTAGTTTTCGCCATTGCGCTGAATATAAGTTTGCTGTTCCAACAGGTTGAGCGCTTCTTCAATATCTTTTTTCAGGGTGGGTAAATCCTGGTCAAAGTTATCCTGAAGCAAAACGCGCAGGTTTCGTAAAGTGGCATTAAACCCTTTGATGTATTTCACCAGGAACAATGCTTTTAGAACGCGTTTAGCAAGCCCACTCTCCAACTGATTTTCCGCATTCAAGACCGACCGCTGGGATTTAGATTAATATGATCGGCCGCATCTTGTTTGGGTTCTGCTCCATCTCTACTTTTATCGTCATGCTAGCCATAATGGTGTTTATTCGTAATTTCCCCAAACTGATGCGGCTGTTCCTGCAAATTATCAGGCGATTACTTTATCTATCTTATCTAATCTACTCCGAACTCTTGACCTGGATAAACAACCATTCCCAGTATCAGACCGGGATCTGTTTGCTTGATAACCCTGCGCGCATCATCGCTTGTGTTCTCTTTTCCTTCTTGACCTATGGATTGGCAGCTTTATTTCGAGCCAAACCAATGTCCGGGTGGATTGCCGCTTGCTGGGTGCTGCATGGCTTTTTGGTTGGATATCTGTGGAAGGACTTCTTTGAGCCTGAAGGGCTCAGCATGGGAGAGAAATTATGGTAGATCCTTTTGCAAGGCCTAATATTTTGACCAGTGCGCAGCGAGAGACGCATGCCTATGTCATCGGACAGCCTGGAACCGGGAAATCACGCCTGCTGGAATCCTGGATCATGCAGGATATCCATTCCGGGGAAGGGGTGTGTTTGATCGATCCACATGGGGATTTATTTCAACACGTACTGGCAAAAATATCCGATCTACCGCATGTATGGCAAAAGGTGGTGATCATTAATCCAATTGATCCCAAATGGGCGGTGCCGCTCAATCCCCTGCATGTCCCAGAAGGGACAACTCCTGAACGTATTGCCTGGTTTTTATCTGACATTATCCTCAAGATATGGAAACTGGAGCGCAACCAGGCACCAAGAATGACGTGGATGATGGTGAACACCTTCACAGCTTTGGCTGAATTGCAGCTCCCCATTACAGCTACTTCCCGTTTCTTGATGGATTTTGATTATCGCACTCAGCAATTGAAGGGGCTCCGCAATGATTCCGCAAGATTTTATTTCACCGATGAATTCCCGGAAAAACCATCTTTAATCCGAGAATGGGTAAGTCCTTTACTCAATAAAATGGGGAGCTTTTTACAGGATCCTGATATCGCTGCCATGTTCACCAATTCAAAAGGGATCGATATGTTGGATTTGATGGATCGGCGCTCAATTATTTTGGTGCAGATTCCAAAAGGTTTATTGGGTGAGAACACCAGCAACCTGCTGGGTGCTTTCATCGTGGCCCAGATCCAGCAAGCAGCTTTATCAAGAAAAAAAGAGATCGACCGTAAACCCTTCTACTTATACCTGGACGAGTTCCAGAACTATACGACAGACAACATCTCCGATATCCTCAGCGAATCGCGTAAGTACCAATTATCGATGGTATTGGCCCATCAATACTTGCAGCAGTTGGATGAAGATATTCAAGCAGCCGTACTGAACACATCGGGAGCGATCACCTGTTTCCGCACCGGGTTTGATGATGCTTTGCGTCTAGCCAAGCACGTCTTCCCTACCCGTGATTTTCAATCCAAGAGCAGGACCCGTATTGGGGTGACTACGATTCGATCGATGTTCTTCCCCACGGTGCGGGAGGAAAAGGAGAGGCAGGATTGGGATCAATTGGCATACCGTATCTCCGGACAAAAGCAGCGCGAGTTTTGGGTGCGGATCCGCTCGCAGGAGATACCCCTGCATCTGCGCTCACATGATGTACCCAATGTGGTAGTTACACCTGCACGCGCGCGCAGGATGCAGGAGCTGGTTGACACATCCGGGAGTCGGTATGCTAGACTGAAAAAGGCTCAGGGGGAGCACAATTATGCCAACCATGATCAAAGCAAAAATCAATCTATGGGTTCTTCATTTTGGAGTCATTAACCGATGAAAGAACCTGTTGAGGAAACACCGATGCGCTTTCAGAAACGGGATGGCGATATTCTACAGACCATCCAGGATTATGGGGGTGCGATGGCCAAGCGGCAGATCCATGATCTGTTCTGGATGGGAAAGAGCAAACGAGCCATGCAGAATCGTTTATCCAAATTACAGGCAAATTATTATCTGGATTGGCCTTCTTTGGAACAAAGAAAACACTATCCGATCCCGGAACCGATTGCCTGGCTGGGTTGGAAAGGCGCTTTGCAGATTGCGAATAAAAACAACCTCAAAATCAATCCACCCAAAACGATCAATGAGAACCAGCTCAGGACCTTGGAATTATCACTGAGAAAGCATGGCTTTCGCTGGTTGCGGGAACCGCGCTGGACACAGCTGCATCATGATCTGACAACTATTGATATCCGTATGAAGATCGGTTTTGACCTACAAGCGCTCAAATATCTAGAAATGGAACGTTGGATCAACGAGACAGATTTTCGATCGAACTATGATCGTATCGAATTCACTTACAAAGACCGAACAGGGCGACTGCTGCATAAAAAGCGCGGGGTTATCCCCGATGGTTATTTTTGTTTATTTGACAAGAAGCGAGAAACAAAGGGGTTAGCTGCAAAAGCCCATTTTCTTTTAGAGGTTGATATGGCCACGCACGACAATCCCAGCTTTGGTATTGAAAAAGTGGCGGCAGGAGCCGCTTATATCCACAGCACAGAATACAAGCAGCGTTTTGGATGCAATGCAGGGCGCTGGCTGATTATAACGACCAGTGATATTCGGCTCAGTAACTTGATGCAGCAAACCCAGGAAAAAGCAGGCAAGAATAGTTCTTTTTTCTTTTTTATAACCTTCTCAGATTTCTTTACGAAGAACGTCTTTTTAGATCCGGTTTGGTCTGTTTGCGGTCAAGAAAACAAACAGACTCTATTACCCAAAAAGGAGTGATTACTATGAATGAAGCTGTTACAACTATTCAAGAAAGGGAGCGTTTGCTCAAGGCAAGCGAAGTGGCCAGGATTTTGAACATCAGCCGATCCTTAGTTTATCGTTTGATACATACGGGCAAGATTCCTTCAATCCGTATCAACCAGGCTGTGCGGATACACAACGATGATCTCAATAGGTTCATCGAGGACAATCGAGCGGAAGTTGATACCTATTCCATTTGCTCTTAGAGGATCATTTTGAATGCTTTTGTCTTGATTTTTTCAGTGCTTCATTGTATAACCAGCTCACGCAATCAGGTGCATTGTGGGTGGGGGAATCGGGACATTAACAATTGGATAGAGCAAATAAAAAATGAGTCGCCTTTCCTGAAACTCAGAGAAAGAAAGGAGTAAAGGAAATGGCGAAAAGAGGAAATAACGAAGGGTCGATCTACAAAAGGGAAAACGGTACTTGGAGAGCACAGGTCTCAATTAATAACAAGAGACTAAGCTTCTCCGCTGATTCAAGAACTGAATGCCATGAGTGGCTTCGCAAAACTATGGACTTGATGGATCGAGGTATGAGCTTTGATAATAAAGATCTCACACTCGAAGAATATATCAAACATTGGTTCAAAATCAAAAGATATACCATCAAGAAAAAGACTGCTTACGACTATGAGCGCTTGATTGAAAAATACATCTTACCCTCACTGGGAAAGGTAAGGGTCAAGAAACTTTCTACCTTCGGAATCACGCAATTCTACTCAGACCTAAAACAAAATGAGGTTGGTACTAGGACAATCCAACTTATACATAGTATTTTGAGGTCTGCTATGAAGGTGGCCGTAGCAAATGGAATAATTGTTCGGAATCCTTGTGAAGGCACACTTTTACCACGTTATGAAAAAAAAGAAATGAAAGTCCTGAATGAAAACCAGGTAACCAAATTTCTAATTGCTGCTGAAGAATCAAGATATAAAGCTCTATATCACCTGGCCATAACGACAGGCATGCGTTTCAGTGAACTAATTGGTTTAAGGTGGAGTGATATCGACTGGGATAAAAGAACCATCAGGGTTCAACGACAACTTCAATATATACCGTATGAAGGATATCAATTCAATGACCCGAAAACCAGAAGTGGAATCCGTACCATTATGTTGGGAGAAACCACACTAGGGATTTTAAGTAACCATTTTAGAGATAATGCCCACGAAGACTTGACGGGAGAAAACCTAATCTTTGTAAATGGAATCGGAACACAAATCTATTTCAAACGATTCTACAAGGATTTCAAAAGGGTTTTGAGAACAGCAGGCCTTCCGGAAATTCGTTTTCATGATTTACGGCATACAGCAGCGACCTTGATGATCTCCAATGGAATTCCAGTTGTGATTGTTTCAAGGATTCTTGGCCACTCTAAGCCATCCGTTACAATGAATATTTATGCACATACATCAGTGGAAATGCAATCTGATGCAGCAAATTTGATGGAAAATTTGGTTACTCCCATTCCGATAGACATCCAAAAGATACAAAATCAAGAAGTTTCCAAGTAATCTGGTTGCACCCGTTGCACCGGGTTGCACCAAGAATTCCTAATTGTTTAGGCTCTCAATCAAACACCCCCTATATATAGGGGTATTAAAGAAAAAATACCGTACATATACGGTATTTCTGTGACGCACCAGGGAATCGAACCCTGAACCTACTGATTAAGAGTCAGTTGCTCTGCCAGTTGAGCTAGTGCGCCAGGACGTGCCGGTATTATATCGTATTTGACTCGACTGTCAACAAACAAGCGGCCCGCCAAGGCGAGCCGCTTGTTATAGTTATATTTACTTAACAAGTTCCATCATCCGGATCAGTCACTCTAAATCCATCTGGTCCGAACCATTGGTTATTTGGTTTGGCGATGTACACCTTGACCGCGTATTTACCAAGTCCACCATTTGTAATTACCGATGCGATAAATGGGAGTGTAACTGTTTTAGTACTTGCCGAACTGAAACTCAACCGATGAACAGTGGTGGCAGCGGATCCAAATGCGCCATCTTTGTAGTAATACACGGTGTACTCCATCTCACCCGCCGCGGTGGCGGTGAAGGTGATGTCAAAATTAAAGGTCACCGGGCACTCGTCCTGGTCGTCCACATCATTGAAGCTGACGCTGGAGATGCGGAAGGCGTTGACGCTGGAGCTGATGGCTACGGTCAGGTTCTCGAACACTGAAAGCCCGGCGTCCGAGCGCAGCGCCCACACGCCGGTGAAATCGCCCTCCCAGGAGGGCGCCTTGAGCGGCACTGAAAGCGTCACGTCGGCATTGGGCGCCACCGTCTTGCCCAGCAGCACCTCGTTCGGCCCGCTCATCTGCTCGCCGCTCACGAACATCAGCTTGTAGGTCGGCTCCCAGGTGCAGGTGCCGGTGTTGCGGATGGTCCAGGTCTTGGTGAAGCCCTGGTTGTAGCTGTAATAGCTGCCGTCCGGGATGGTCTCGCTGATGAAGATGGACTGCAGGCAGCTGCCCACCGTGGGCGTGCCCATCAGCGCGGTCGTGGCCTGCGGGGTGGAGGTTTGCATGACCGGCGGCGTGAAGGTGGCGCTGGGCTGCGCGGCGGCTGCGGCCTGCGTCAGCTGCTGCTCGGCCTCGAAGGTCTGCATGATCATGGCCACCGAGGTAGCCACCACGTCCACCGGCGCTTCGGTCGGCTGCGCGGGCTGGAAGGGGTAATTGCAGGCAGAAAATAGCAGCATGACCGCCAGCAGAATACCCGCGTGTTTGAAATGTGTGTTCATCCGTCACTCCTGAATCGTTCAGATTGCCGTTCAAGCGTTATCATAACGGTTTTTCCGTAAAAACGCAATTCCATTATAAACCAGCGCTAAGGGCAGCTCACCCTGAAATTGTACGGCCCGAACCACTGGTGGTTGGGGTCGTCAACATAGACCTTCAGCCAGTAGTCGCCGCTGCTGTCGATCGTCCAGCTGAGCATCTCCTGCAGCGTTTCGGCCTGGCTGAACTTGAGCGCGCGCGCCGGGCTGCTGGCGCCCAGGCTGGTGCTGGTATAGTACGTAGCTTTGCCGGCCGCGCTGCTGCTGAAGTTGAGCGGGATGTCATACGTGAACGGGCAGGCCGCCGGGCTCTGGTCGCTGATTACTGGATTGACGCGCGTGATGCTGAAAGCGGCTTGCCTGACCTGGATGCGCACGCTGACGTTATACACCAGGCTGTTGTCGGCCGCCAGCAGCGCCCAGTAGCCGGTATAGGTGCCGGCTTGGGCGGGCGCCTGCAGGTCCACGCTCAGCGTCACCTGCTGGCCGGGCGCCACGCTGGCTGTCAGATTGACCGATGGCGCACCGCCCAGGGCGTCCCCCGAAAGGAAGGCCAGGCGGTAGCTGGTGTTCCAGCTGCAGCTGCCGCTGTTCTTGAGCGTCCAGGTTTTGCTGAAGCTTTCGCCCGCGCTGAAAACGGTATCATCCGCGACGGTCTCGCCCAGGAACTGGGCTTTGTTGCAGGGCAGCGGTGTGGCCGCCGCGCCGCCGCTGGTGGGCTGCGGGCTGGGGCTGGGCTGGGCCGGCGCGGTTGTCAAAGTGGGCTGGGGCGCCAGGCTGGCGCCGCCGTTGACGGCCTGTACCGTCAGCGCCACCGCGGTCTGCAGGCGCTGCTCTTCCTGCGCCGGGCTGCCCGCGAACAAGGGAATGTTGCAGGCCAGCGCCAGCAGCATCAGCATTGCTGGTAGGATGGTTTTGTTTGTGCGGGTCATATCACACTCCTCCTGAAGGCATGCGCCGCTTCTTTGGCTGCCTTGGCTGCAGTGTTTTAACGGCGCGCCTGACGATTAAACCGGATATATTATCAAGTATTATAACGAAAAAAGCGGCTTAAGTTCCAAAGCAGGCCGGTTTCGCCCGCCGGCCTGCCATATCACGAAAAAAGGGGTTCAGTTATTCGACGTCGATCTTGACCCAGATGCCGCTGGTGCCGAAATCCACACCCTTATCGGTGCGCAGGATCCAGGTGCCCTTGTAGCTGCCGGCCGAACTGGGCGCCGTCAAATTCACCGAAATGGTGATGGTCTCACCCGGGGCAACCTCGTCGCTAAAGGCCTGCTTGTCCGGCCCGCCCATCTGGTCGCCGCTGCGGAAAACGATCTTGTAATCGTCATCCCAGCCGCAGGTGCCGGTGTTCTTGAGCGTCCAGCTCTTGGTGAAGCTTTCGTTCGGGCTGAAGTCGCTGCCGTCCGCAACAGTCTCAGAAACCATCAGCGCGTACAGGCAGGGGCTGCTGACCACCGTAGCGGCTGCCACGGCTGTAGCGGCCGGGTAGGGCGTAGAAGTCGGGTAAGGCGTCGAGGTGGGCAGCATGGCTAAAGTGGGCAGCGTGTGCGCTTCCACGGCCGCCACCGTCTCAGCCACCGAGGTGGCCAGCGCGGCTTCCGAATTCACCATGAAGGGGAAGTTGCAGGCGCTCAGCATCAGCGCCAGGGCCAGCACGGGCAGCAGGGTTTTCATTTTACTTGTCATTTGAACCTCCATTTATCTGTTCATATCCAGGATCATGCCGCGCATGATCTGACGCGATTTAATGTTGCAATTATCGTACCAATTTATCCCGATTCCGCTCGCTGCGCGGCCTCAATCCATATGCTTAATACGATGCCCGCGAAGCTTTGGTTCCCGCATGGAACGTATCAGCCGTTTTTTTACGGGTTCACCCCGAAAGGTGAAATGCTGGCGGAGTTGTTGCCCTCGTTGCTCTCAGTGATGGCGTTGCTCTTGTCGATGTAGGCAATGCTGGTCTTATCGATCGGGTACCAGCTCCCGAAGATGTAGTCGCATTCCAGCAGCACGCTGCCGCCCGCCACCAGCCCGCCGTTGACGTTCCAGCTGCAGCTGGGCGCACCGAAGGTGCTCAACCCGTACCACTCCAGCGCAAATCCGGCGCTGTCGGCCGTGCCGGCGTTATGCGCGCGCACGCGCACATGCGCGTTGGCGCCCTGGGTGGGCGGGTTGGGGTTGATCGAGAATTCCGTGATGGTCAGATCGGGCTGGCCGGCGGCCACCTTGATCTTGACCCAGATGTTGTACACGAAGGTCTTGCCCTGGTCGTCGATGACGTTCCAGATGCCCTTATACGTGCCCGCCGAGGCTGGCGCTGTCAGGTTAACCTGGATATCCACCTGTTCGCCGGGCGCCACCGACTGGGTCAGGTTCTGGCTGCTGGGCCCGAGCATCTGATCGCCGCTGGCGAACACCAGCTTGTAGTTGGCGTTCCAGGTGCAGGTGCCGATGTTCTTCAGCCGCCAGGTTTTGGTGAAACTCGCGCCGGGGTTGAAGACCGTATCATCCGGCACGGTCTCGCTGATGAAGTAGGCGCTGTTGCAGGGGTTGGGCGTGTTGGTAGGCGGCCCGGCCACGGTGTTGGTGGCTGCCGGCGACAGCGTATCCTGCACCGGCTGGGGGCTCGGCTGGCTCTGCGCGGCGGCGGTGACCGTCTGCGCCACGGCCGTCTGCACTTTTTCTTCTTCGCTCAGGTCATCGCCCGTCGAAAGACCGCAGGCCAAGACCAGCAGCATCGCCAGGCACAACAATGAAAGATATTTCGATGAGGTTCGCATGCCTCCTCCTTATTCAAAAACGTGCGCTTGTACAGCCATTATATACGATTCCGCGCGGGCAATAAACGGTATAATTCGGGCAATTCCACTTGCGGAGGGCTGCTCGATTTGAAGATCACACTGATCATTCCCACCTACAACGAAATTGAAAATTTGCCGCGCCTGCTGCAGGCTTTGTTCGCCCTGCCGCTGGCCGACCTGCACGCGCTGGTGATCGACGACAACAGCCGCGACGGCACCGGCCGGCTGGCCGACCAGCTCACGCGCAGCTACCCCGGGCGGCTGGAAGTGCTGCACCGCCCCGGCAAGCTCGGGCTGGGCAGCGCCTACATCCAGGGCTTTACGCGCCTGCTGGCGGGCGATTCTGAGGCCATCGGACAGATGGACGCCGATTTCTCGCACGAACCGGCCAAGGTGGTCGAGTTGGCGCAGGCCTTGCAGGGCTGCGACATGGCGCTCGGCTCGCGCTACGTGCCGGGCGGCAGCCTGGACAAGGATTGGCCTTTCTGGCGCAAAGGACTTTCGGGCTTCGGCAACCTGTACGCGCGCAGCATCCTGCGCCTGCCGGTGCGCGATATCACCGGCGGCTTCCGTCTGTGGCGGCGCGAGACGCTGGCCGCCATGCCGCTCGCGCAGGTGCGCTCCAACGGCTACATCTTCCAGGTGGAAATGGCCTACATCGCCCACAAGCTGGGTTTCCGCTTCAAAGAGGTGCCCATCTATTTCGCCGAACGGCGCTACGGGCAGTCCAAAATGTCGCTGCGCATCCAGCTGGAGGCCGCCCTGCGGGTGTGGTCGCTGCTCGGGCAGTACCGCAACCTCAAACCCCTGCCCCCTTCAGCCAAACGCGCCGCCGATTAGCGTTCCTGCCCTTCACGAAAAACGCGCGCCAGCCGGCCCCACTCCGCCAGGCTGAGCGTCTGCGCGCGCCGGTTCCCATCGATCTCAGCCTGCTGCAGCAAGCTTGCGGCGCCCGCGCTACCCAGGTCTTCATAGCCCGCCAGGGCGTTGTGCAGCATCTTGCGTTTGTGGCTGAAGGCTGCCCGCGCCAGGCTGAAGAAGGCTTCCAGGTCATCCGGCGCGATGAGCGGCTGCGGGTAGAGCCGCACGCTCAGCAGGGCGGAATCCACGCCCGGCACGGGATAGAAAGCGCCGGCCGGGATGCAGAATTCCAGGCGCGCGTCGCCGAACACCTGCACGCTCAACGCCAGCAATGAGAGCTGCCCGGGCGCGGCGCAGATGCGCTGCGCCACTTCCTTTTGAATGGTAAGCGCCAGGCGGCGCGGTTTGCGCTCCGCCGCCAGCAGGTGGCGCATCAGCGCCGAGGTGATGTAATAGGGAATGTTGGCTACCACCAGATAGTGCGCGGACTGCATCCACTCGGCCGGGTTCAATTCTAAAATATCGCCCTGCACCAGCCTCACGTTGCGGAAATCCGCCAGCACCTGCTGCAAAATGCCCATCAGGCGGCCGTCCAGTTCCACGGCGCACACGCGCGCGGCGGCCAGCGCCAGATGGCGCGTCAGGCTGCCCAGCCCGGCGCCGATCTCCAGCACCTCATCCTGCGCGCCCACTCCCGCCGCCTGCACGATGCGCTGCAGGCAGCCTTCATCCACCAGAAAGTTCTGCCCCAGCGATTTCTTGGGGCGCAGGCCGTGCTGGCGCAGAAGCGCCTGCGCCGAGAGCGGCGCCAGCGTCACGGCAGGTCTCCGCTGAAGCCGTCCGGCACCGGCGGCATGAAGTAGACCGTCAGATTGCGGCTCCAGGGCACGTAATTTTCGATCGGGATGAAGACATCCAGCCAATCCTTGCCGGCGCAGCCCGGGCAGACATCCAGCACCGTACCCACCCCGTAGCCCGGCACGCAGATACTGCTTCCATATAAAATGGAATACCACTCCGGGCTGACGGCGATCACGCCGTAAACCGGCCAGATGCCGGAAGCGGTGGGAGAACCGGTGTCGCGGTAGGAAGTCACAAAGACTTCCTTTGCCAGCCAGTAATCCACCAGGCACTCGCCGTCTGCCGAGGTCTGTAGCACCACCTGGCTGCCGTAAGCTGTGATCTGGTTCAGCGGCGCGCGCGCGATCCACTCCTGCTCTACCGTGCGCGCGACCTCCTGCTCGTCCTCGTAGCGCACGCGCAGGCTGGCTATGCGCAGACCAGCCTGGCCGGCCTGGCGTATCTCGCTCTGTCCCACCTGCAGGCTGGCATCCGCCACGCGCTCCTCGCTGTATGGAATTTCACTTTCTTCCAAAATGCTCTCTTCGCGCACGCGCACCAGGCGGATCAAGCCGTCCTGCGGGATGGGCTGGTCTTCAGCCGGTATGGTTCGGTCCAAATTCTGCGGGGCGAAACCCGTTTCCGCCAGAGCCTGCCCGACCGTATCGGCCGCGCTGAGGGCTTCGAACGTGCTGCCGCCTGTTTGAACTCGGATCGGGCGCGCCCTGCGGATCTCGACCTGCAGCGGCTGGCTCAGGGCGGTCGTCAGGGCTGGCGTGACGGCATCGCCGGCGCTCAGCCGGATGCCCTCCTCCCACAGCGCCTGCGCCAGGCTGGGCGCGGCCGAGTAGAAAGTGCGCTGCTGCCCGTCCACGCGCACCGTCAGCGGCACGGCTGCCTGGTAGACCAGGCTCTGCCCCTGCGCGGGCGGCAGCTCGAAATCCGCGTTGATCGTCATGCCGGCGTAGCTGATGCGGTCGCCCGGGTAGAGCCGCACTCCGGCCTGCAGCAGCCAGTTGCCCGCCAGGGCGTCGGTCACCGCCACGCTCAGCGGCTGGGCTTCGCCCGCCCGCCAGACCTGCGCGCGGTAGCTGGTGGGAGAGAGATTCCAGGCGTACAGCGTCAACAGCAAGCCTGCCGCCGTCAGCAGGGCGGCCAGCGGCCTGCCGAACTTCTTCAGCATGTCCATGTCCTGCAGATTGTATCAGAAATTAAAAAAAACCCCCGCGCGGAGGGTTTTGAATGCCGAGAGCCAGAATCGAACTGGCGACACCGCGATTTTCAGTCGCGTGCTCTACCAACTGAGCTATCTCGGCCTGGAGTAGGGCAATTCTACCTGCACCCATTTTGCTTGTCAAGCAGCCGCCGCATTCTGCCTGTCGAATGGAATTCTCGCTTATGGCGCCATCAGCGCTTCCAGCAGCCCTGCGTCCCACTCATCCGCACCGCAGTCGTAAAGGCTGAACTCGCCGCACCAATCCCAGTAGATCCAGCCTATGCCGCGTTTCTCCGCCTCGCGCGCCACGAAAGCCGTCCAGCGCTGGCGCGAGCCGGCCTGCGCCTGGCGGATGCTGCCAAACTCGCCCATCACCAGCGGGATGCCGTTCTGCTGCGACCAGCGCGCGGCGGCGTCCAGCTGCTCGCGCATGGCCTGCTGCTCCGGCGCGCTGCCCTGCCAGGCCGTGCCCAGCCAGGCTTGCGCGCCTGCCACCCAATCGGCGCCCTGGTGCGTGAATTCAAAGGGTTCATAGAAATGGAAAGTGGCGATCAGGTGCTCGTCCTCCGGCAGGCGCAGCTGCTGCAGCGCATTGATGGAGTTGTAATCCACCCCGCCCACCAGAATGCGCCGCTGCGGGTTGCTGCACCGGATGAGCGCGATCGCTTCCGCCAGCAGGTCGTTCCAAGCGGCTGCATCCAGCCTGCCTTGGGGCTCGTTCAGCAGTTCGAAGCACAGCGCCGGCGGCTGATCGCGGTAGCGCTGCGCCAACTGGCTCCAAATGGCCAAAAAGCGCTCTTGCTGCGCCTGCGGCTCGTTCATCAACTCCTCGTAATGGTGGAAATCCAGAATGACGTTCAGTCCCTGCTGCAGGGCTTGCGCGAGGCTCTGGTCAACCAGCTGCATGAAACCCTCATCCAGCGCATAGGGCGGCTGGGCTGCGGCGTGCGCCGAAAAGCGCACCGGCAGGCGCAGCGTGTCGAAACCGGCCTGGCGCATGGCGGAGAAATAATGCGGCTGAACGCTCACGCCCCACGCGCCCGGGCTGGGCGCTTCCAGCGCGTTGCCCAGGTTGATGCCGCGCTGCAAGCCCGTACTGCCCGCTGTCTGCGGCGGCGCTTCCTCTTTAATGGATCCCTGCGTGCCGCAGGCGCAAAGCAAGCCCAGCCCCAGCAGAGTCATCCCTCCCAGCGTGAAAAGAGACAGGTATTTCATCATTGCCGTTTGAAAATGGCGCGCAGGAATTTTAGCAGCGTTTGGCCGGCGGTCTTGAGGGCATCTGTGCTCTTGAACTGGCCGTATCCGGCTTGCTGGTGGTCAAAGATGAAGTTCACCAGGCGCGTGTGCATGCTGCGCTCCATCTCCCAGAAATTGATGATCAGTTTCTTGCCCCACGCGCGGCTGCGGAAAACCACGCCCGGCAGCTCCAGCCCCTCAGCCAGGCGCACCTTTACCGTGCTGCCCACCAGGCTGTCCGGGTCAGCCGGCGCTTCCTGCGGCTGCAGGGCGCAGGCCAGCAGCGAGATGTCGATCACGCGCGCCGGCAGCACGCGCCCGTCCGCCAGAACCAGGCTGGCGGGTTCATCCACCGTAAAGCGCTCGGTTGCGCGTACGCGCTGCTTCTCGAAGCAGATCACGATGGCAGTGAAGATGCCCAGCATGTTGTACAGCAGCCAGAACAGGTTCACCAGATAGACCGGGATCATGTAATTGACGTCCGTCAGCATTTTATGGATGCCCACCCCCAGCGCCGTCAGGCTGAAAGCCGCCAGAACCAGGTGCGGCAGCGCCACCCGCAGGTTGTAATACGAGCGGTTCCCGCTGCTGCCTTTGGGGGTGACCGAAAAGCCCGCTTTGCGCGAGAACAGCAGCTCCGAAAAAGCCGAAACGAACAAATAGGGCGCCAGCGCACTTTCATAGATATGCGCCCAGGTGTAGGTGCGGCTCTTGTGGTTGAACAGCGAGAAGATCAGCGACGCGATGAAATAAGTGGGCGCGAAATACAGCAGCATAGTGAACACATCCGAATAATAGATCGGGATGCCGCTCAGCAGGAACAGGATCGGGCCGAGGTTGTAGATCATCTTCTGCAGCCCGAAGAACCAGTACAGCACGCCGTCGAAGTAGATCAGACGCTGCATGCAGCTCAAGCCGGGCAGGGTGAGCGGGTTCCATTTTTTGAGCACCTGAATGTTGCCGCGGCACCAGCGGTCGCGCTGGATGACGTAATCCGAAAAGACGTCCGGCGAAAGCCCCATTGCCAGCGTCTCGTTGACGAACAGCGTTTTAAAGCCCTTGGCCTGCAGCAGCATGCTGGTGGCCATGTCCTCGGTGATGGTGCCGACCGGGATCATGCCGATGGCGTCGATGGACGAGCGCCGGAAGACGGCATTGGTGCCCACGTTCAGCACGGCGTTGAACACCGAGCGGCGCGTCAGCACCTCGCGCATGAAGAAGTCCTGCTCGTTGGGGATGGCATCGTACAGCTGCAGGTTGTTCTGGAACGGGTCCGGATTGTAGAACACCTGCGGTGCCTGCACCAGCGCCACCTCAGGGTCGTTGAAGTAACCCAGCGTGCGCTCCAGAAAGCTGGTCTTGGTGATCATATCCGCGTCCAGCACCAGGAACAGCTCCCCGCGCGCGTGATTCTTCAGGCAGTTGTTCAAATTGCCGGCTTTGGCATGCTCGTGCTTCTTGCGCGTCACCCATACCGCGCCGTACTCCTCTGCCAGCTGCTGCACCTCTTTGCGCCGGCCGTCGTCGCACACGTATACGGTGAATTTGTCCGCCGGGTAGCGCTGGCTGCTGGCGGCTGCCACCGTCTGGCGCAGAATGCTGGGCGGTTCGTTATAGGTGGCGATCAGAATATCCACCGTCGGCAGTTCCTGGAATTCGGCCAGCGTTTTCACCTGCGGGTTGTAGTCTTTTAGGAACATCAGGCGGTGGGTGGTGGATTGCACCAGCGCGATCAGCTCCGCCACGAATAGCAGCAGGCCAAAGATGAAACCCACCGCGCTGCGCGTGGGGATGGTGTAGATCACGCGCCAGGTCATATACCCCAGCTGGATCAGGATGGCGTAGGCGATAAAATACTTCAGCCGCTGCCTTTTGCGCTGCACCAGCAGCGCGAATACCATGATGAAGCTGAGCATGAACACCAGCGCCAGCATTTTTTCTGCAATGGTGATCAGGTCAAAGCGCGTTCCAAGCATGGTCTTTTCCTATCCTTTTGTGTTCATGAGCATGAAGCGCGTTACTTCATGCGTTTCTGGAAAGATGACAGCAGCGCCACGATCAGCAGCACCAGCCCCACCGCCAGCATGACGAAGACCGGGCGGTTGTTCAGCGCCCAGCTCTCGAATGCAGCCGAGAATACATCATACGCGTCCGGCAGCGGCGTGGCGATCACCACGCCCGGCTGGGTCGCTTCCGTCAGGGGAGCGGGCTGTTCCGGCTCGGCAGACCACAACCGCACTGCGCGCTCGCCAACCAGCGCGCCCTGCGGCCCCGCCGCGCGGGCTTGCAGGCTGACCGTCATCTCGGGCAAAATGGCCGGGATGGTCAGCCAGCCATCCGCATCCAGCAGCGGCAGCATATCCGTATCGCTCTGCAGGCTCCATTCTGCATCCACCGGCTGCGAACTGCCAGTCTGCGCGTCCGTCAGGTAGGTATGGTATGGTTCGCCGTGCTCGCCCGAGGCGGGAATGCGGATGCTGTCGGCGCCCTTGATCTCTATATAAGGGTATTCGGGCTGGCGGATCACCGAGATATCGTCCATATAGAAACTGCGCGGCACGTCCTGCGCGATGGTCACGCCGAATGCCAGCGATTCGATGGCTTCCAGCTGCAGGATCTGGTCGCCCAGCGCGGTGCTCCATTCCGGAACCTCGCAGCTGAAAAAAGGCAAGACCACATATCCGGTATAGCGGCTGGGGATGGGCAGGTTGCCATAGGCGATCTCCTGCTTCAGCCACTCGCCCTGCTCGCTTTCCAGGAAAAAAATGCCCTGCCACGCCACCGCCCAGTATTCATTGAAATTCTCTTTGAAATTCAGCGAGAGCAGCAGGGGATCCTGCGAGGCGTTCTTGATCCAGAAGCGCATGCCCGTGCCGCCCGTCCAGTTGCGGTCGCCTGCATCCAGGGCGGTGTAAAACGAGCCATTGTTAGCTTGGCTCTGCTGGTTGGGCGCCACCACGTTGACCAGCATGGACTTGCCCTCAGCGCTGCTGCCGTCCTCGTGAATGCCCACCACGATGCGCGCGCCCTCATCCCAGACCTGAAAGACTTTCTGCAGGTCCGCGTTGGAATGGAAGCCTTCAAAATCCTCAAAGTACGGCGGCGCATCCGCATCCTTTTGGAAAAACGTGAACGCGCAAGCAGAGAATAAGAAGAAAAAAAGAATTCCGAGAAACACTCTGCTTGATCTCTTGCCCATCATGCTTTTTCTCGAAGACATCTTTGCCTCCATTAATATTGTTAAAAAAAAGTGCATATTCATTATAGCAATTTGTCAGTGTGCATAGAATAGCCTGCGACGCGTAAAATTTGACAGCCGTCAGGCGCGCGGCTAAAATGTAAAAAAATGAACGCAGAAAAACCAGTGCATTCGCCTTATCTGATCGGTCTGACCGGCAGGATCGGCAGCGGCAAGAGCCTGGTGCGCGGCATGCTGGAACGCCTGGGCGCTTTAGGCCTGGATGCCGACCGCCTGGCGCATGACTGCCTGCAGAAAGGCTCGCCCGCCCATGCCCAGATTGTGGCGCAGTTCGGCCGGCAGGTGCTGGATGCGCAGGGCGAGATCGACCGCCCCAAGCTGGCGGGCATTGTTTTCGCGGATGCGCAAGCCCTCCAGCAGCTGGAAGCCTGCCTGCACCCCTGCGTTTCGCGCGCGCTGCAGCAACTCTTGCAGCTTTCCCCGCTGCCGCTGGTGGCGCTGGAAGCCATCAAGCTGTACGAGAGCGGCCTGGCGCAGCGCTGCCAGAGCGTATGGCTGGTGCAGAGCCCCGCCCAGCAAATCCATGCGCGCCTGTCCGAAGCGCGCGGCATGACCGCGCAGGAAGTTGAAGCGCGCCTGGCGCACCAAGCCTGGATGGAAGACCATAAAAAAAACGCGCAGGTTGTCATTGCTAACGACCGTTCCATCCTGGCCTTGTGGCAGCAGGTGTTGTCCGCCTGGCAGTCGCTGGCGGATGACCTGCCGTCCGCGTCCGCCGCGCTGTCGCTACCGAATGGCTGGCAGCTACTGACGCCCAGCGCCGAAGGCCTAAGCAGGGCGCGCACCCTGCTGCGGGCGCCAGCTCAGGCCGGGCTGCTCGCGGCGCTTTCTTCCCAAATGAGCAGTGAAATCACCCATATAAAGGAAGACTGGTTTGAAAACGATGACTTGCTGGCGCTCAGCCTGCTGCGCTTCTGGCTGGCCAGCGGGCTGCACGGGCAGGCTGCCCTGTGGCAGCTCGATCATTTTTGCCTGCGCCTTCTGGCTACCACGCCGCCGCACGATCAAGACCCCGGCCGCGCTTTGCGGCGCCTGATCGAAATGCTGGAAGCCTTCAGCCGCCAGCGTCTGTGTAGTTGCCTGCAGTTGCCCGCTTCAACCAGCCCGGCGGCGATGCTGGCGGACATGGGCTATGAGCTGAAAGGGGAAGCCCATGCCAGCCGCCAGGCTCAGGAAAAGGCAGGGTACAATGTATATATTAAAATGAATCCGCCCTATCTCCCATCGGCTTGAGAGCGGATTGTATATAGCGAGCACATGGCAAACCTGATCTCTGAAATCTTGTTCCTTTTTCAGCGGGTGAACTGGCTGACCCTGCTGGATATCTTTCTGGTCAGTCTCATCTTCTACATCATCCTGCTGGCATTAAAGGATACCCAGGCGCAGACCTTGCTGCGCGGGGTGCTGTTCATCGTGATTCTGATCAGCCTGTTGGCCAGCATGGTCAACCTGCCCGCTTTTTCCTGGCTGTTGACGATAATGGAACCGGCGCCAAGCATTTCAGCCATTCTAAGCCATTCAACCAGGTTCAATTCCGTAGCCGTTTTTCCCGTGCGGTGCAGTATTTCAAAGGGAGGGCGGCCGGAATCAGGGGTATTCCTCCCGGCGTTGACTGCTACTACAACTCTCTGGCTGCCATAAGTTCTGGAAAGACGGTCAATAATTGACGGATCGGTTTCAGTATATACATCTACGGCAACTTTATCCGCCCCGGCTTTCAATATCTTTTCACAGTCTTCGAAGGTATTCATGCTGTTGCCGAAGATAACCGGAATGCCGGCTGCCCTGACTATTTTTTCCAGAAACGGCACCCACTTTTCAAATCTTTCCCGGGGTGAATCGATGTCGAAAAAAGCAATCTGG
>ENA-ORXD01001377-ORXD01001377.1-sediment-metagenome-genome-assembly--contig:-NODE-1377-length-20521-cov-4.124291_pt1 | contig 20521 bp, 18 predicted proteins | sample MGYA00237862_ERZ511471 | MGnify/ENA metagenome assembly ERZ511471
TCATCTTTCCAAGCATCTTCGTCATCATCCTGGGACCGGCCATGATCGAGATCATTGCCAGCCTGAAACTATGAAGTTCTCGACAGGACCCCTTACGGCCTTCGATCCGGCCGGGAAAGCCTGGTTCCACCCGGTGTGGGTCGCCGAAAAGTTCGGAACGCGCCTCAAGGGTCTCATGTTCACCGAACCAGAGCCCCTGGGGCTCTGGTTTCCGGGGTGCAGTTCCGTCCACTCCCATTGGATGCGCTACCCGCTGGATGTCCTTTTCCTCGCCGACGACGGAACGGTCCTCCGGCACCAGGTCCTGAAACCATGGTCCTCCACCTCTCACCCCCAGGCGGCATCCTTCCTTGAAATCCCGTGCGGGGTCGCAGACATCGCCAGCCTTCCAAACCGCCTTATCCTGGCGGAGACACCGTTTCCTCCTGCCGGCTGGCAAACCGCGCAGTCGCGTTAAACCCGTTAGGAGGTCCTGTCATGGCGCAAAAGTTCTGTATCACGGTTCATGCGGCTTCCCCGGAACAACGGGAAGAACTCCTTCGAGCGCTGAAGGGAGCGGGATTTGAAATCGAGGTCGCAACCTCCCGGGAGAACGAGCCCGGGCCTGCCACCCTGGCTGCCATGATGGCGAGGGTTTTGCTCGAAACGGACCCGACAGGCGTAGACCTGTCCGCATTCCTGGAATTCTCGGCCGAGTTGGCCGGGTGTCCCGTTGCCCTTTTTTCCCCGGGCAATGGCAGGACCGAGCTCACCTGCAAGGCTGCAAGCCGGGCGTTCCCCGAAGCATGGACACTTGCCCGATTTCCGGCCGATACCAGCGGAATCGCTTTCGAACCTTTTCCAGGGACTTCGCCGCTTTCGTTTGCACTCGACGGGAACGACCTCGCGGCCGGGATCCTTGTGGCATCAATCCCCGGAGACCCCGTCACGAAAGGAGCCGCTCCGCTGCTTGAAACGCTGGCCCGCGCGCTTGGCGAATCCGCTGCACGAGGGGCGCGCTTTCGGACCCTCGACCGCTCCCTGTGCCTGCTGGATTCCTCGATCGACGCCATGGTCGAATCCTGCGTGCGCCTGCTGGAACTTCGCGGGAACGAGACGGAAGGGCACGGGAGCCGTGTCACCAAACTCGCCGTAAGGCTCGGGGAAAGGATGGGCCTCGCTGGACGGGATCTCGTCGATCTCCGCCGGGGAGCCCTCCTTCACGATATCGGGAAACTCACCCTTCCCGACAGCCTGCTGCAGAAGGCCGGAAACCTGACCGAGGACGAATGGAAAACCATGCGCTCTCACACCGTCCGGGCCCATGACGCCCTCCGGGCGGTACGGGCACTGCAGGGAGCGCTGGACATCCCTCTCTGCCATCACGAACGTTATGACGGAAGCGGCTACCCTGGCGGGCTAAGGGGAAACGCCATCCCCATCGCGGCCAGGATCTTTGCCGTCGTGGACGTATGGGATTCCCTTCTGTCCGACAGGAGTTACCGTCGAAGCTGGACACCGGAAAAAGCGCTGGAACATCTTGAACGCGGGGCCGGAGCCCAGTTCGACCCCGACGTGGTTTCAGTCTTTTCCGCCCTCCTGAAAGAGGAGCCCTCTCTTTTCACCAGGCCCTTCTAGCCGGGGTAACCGCCCTCGATCTCCGCATCCGCCCCGGCCAGGGTCATGCCGATTTCCCCCCTGACAACCAGGTCGGCGATCCCGTCCAGGGGAGTGGGTTCCCGGTTGACGATCGCGACCTTCGCACCGCAGGCTTTTGCTATTCGGGGCAGGGAGTTTGCCGGCGAAACCACCAGGGACGACCCCAGGACCAGGAAAAGCCCGCAGGTGGAGGCGAGCCTTTCGGACTCTTCAAGGGCTTCGGGCGGCAAGGTTTCACCGAAAAGGACGACTTCCGGCCGCAGCGGCCCTCCGCACTTGCGGCATTCCGTCCGTTCCAGCAGCTCCATTCCCGGCATTCCGGCACCGCAACGGATGCAACGGACGGTCCGAAGGCTCCCGTGAAGCTCGACCACGTTTTGCGAACCCGCCCTCTGGTGAAGGCCGTCCACGTTCTGCGTGACGACGGCCGAGAGAATCCCCTTCTTCTCCCAATCCGCCAGGATCCGGTGACCGCTGTTGGGTTCAGCCTGCCTTAACGCCTCCAGCCTCATCCTGTAAAAAGCGTAAAACTCCCCGGGTTCCCTTTCCAAAGCCGAGAGCGTCGCCAGGCGCATCGGATCGAAACGGGCCCAGAGCCCCTCTCTCGACCTGAAATCCGCAAGGTTCGACTCGGTGCTCATGCCGGCCCCCGAAAGGACAACCAGGGGCCGGAACGACTTGACCAGTTCCGCCAGGTTTTTTGTCGTTTCCATCCCGAACCCCGCCTTCCCGGTGAAAGTGTTTGACGTTTCCATTTTATCGCCCGGGGCTGGAAAAAGGTCAGCCTTGGTCAACCCCTTCTTCCCCCTTATGATGCTTTTTTTCTTCCCCAGGCCCGGCTTCCCGGCGCCTGCGAACCGCTTTCGTAAAAAAAGGCCATGCCACCCGACCCAAATCGGCATGACCGGATCGAAAGACGAGGGACGGCCTCACCCAAAAATGGCCTTTTAAGGAGAGAGAAAGGGCTGACCTTTATTGATGTTATTCAGGCAGGGAAAACCAGCTTGTGAATGAAAGAGGGGCTCGAGTGGAAGCCGTTGACGCTTCCCACTCGAGCCCCTCTCCTCCGGATGACTCCAGGGTCAGTCCTGGGGCGGTTTTTTCAGGCCCGTCCCCGTCAGGGGAACAATGATCCGCTCTTCCTTCTTTACAAGTCCGTTTCGCAAGGCCGCCCAGGCTGCAGCGGAAGCAACCGCCGCGGTGGGTTCCACCAGGAACCCGGCCCGTGCAAGGCGCTTCTGCTCCGCCAGGACGGTTTCGTCATCCACGAGAACACAAGCTCCTCCCGTCTCGGCCAGAGCGCGCTCCATTTCCGCCAGGCGGGGCGGAGCCGGTACCGCAATCCCTTCCGCTACTGTGGCGCCACCGGCCGGTCCCTGGCCGTAAAGGCGGGCGAACAGGGGTGCACACCTCTCGCTCTGGCAGGCATAAAGCCGGGGAACCTTTTCGATCAGCTGGCGGGCAAAGAGTTCGGCAAACCCCTTCCACGCCCCCAGGAGGAGCGTGCCGTTCCCCGCCGGGACGAAAAGGGCATCCGGGGCCTTGAAGCCCTCCTGTTCCCAGGTTTCAAAAGCGAACGTCTTCGTTCCCTCAAGGAAAAGCGGATTCCACACATGGCTTGCGTAGAACCGGTTTTGGGCCATTCTCCATGATTCCCTCGAGGCTGCGGTCCTGTCTCCTTCGACAACATGGAGATCCGCCCCGTACGAAAGGATCTGCTTCCTCTTTCCCTCCGGCGTGGATCCGGGAACCACGATCGTGGCCTTGATGCCGCTCCTTGCCGCATAGGCCGCTATGCTGGCCCCCGCATTGCCTGACGAGTCCTGGACCACTTCCTGCATCCCCGCGAGCCGGGCTTCCGCCATGACCATGACTGCCCCGCGATCCTTGAACGACCCTGTCGGGAACAGGAACTCGAGCTTGTAGGCCAGGTTTCCGGGGCCCCCGGAAGACACGAGGGGCGTCCAGCCTTCACCCATGGTCGGGGCGGCATCGAGCGGGAACGGCAGGGCCAGCCCGTAGCGCCACAGGCCCGGCAGGTTTCGGTCGATTCGCATTTCCTCCCATTCGACAGCCGAAGAAATGGGGGACCCGCATCCGCAGCGAAGGGGCCGCCTGGTCGGCCCAAACCGTTGCCCGCACGAGGGGCACTCGTATCGCATCCGTTCTTCCCATCCCATTTCCCTCACCTCACGATCCTTTATCCTGCCAGCTTACAGCGACAGGCGGCGGGCCTCAAGGTTTTCCCCCGAGGCCCGCCGTTATAGGGAGTCGCTAGGCGGGTCCTGCAAGCCTTGAACCCACCCTGGAGGCGATAAGGGCGGCAGCGGCTCCCTTCAGGAGATCGCCTGCCACAAAAGGCACAAGCCCGACCTTCACGGCATCTGCCCAGGTCATGGGTTTGCCCAGGACAAAGTTGACGTTCAGGAAAAGCCCCGTGACCCCCATTGCGTAAAGGACGGCCATTCCTGCCATGCAGGCTGCGAGGCAAACGGGGAACCGTCTCCCCTTGGCCGAAACGATCTTCGAGATCGTCCAGGCCGACCCGATGAAACCGAGCAGGAAGCCAAAGGTGGGATGCAGGATGATGGAGGGGCCGCTTTCCCCGGCGAAGACAGGCAAGCCCAGCAAGCCCATGGCCACGTAGAGACTCATGGATATGAATGCCGTGCGCGGAGGCAGGAGAACCCCGGCCAGGAAGACAAAGAGAACCTGCAGGGTGATGGGTACGAGCGGGAGCGGAATTCGGATCTGGGCTCCGACGGCGGTGAGAACGGCAAAAAGGGAAGCCAGTATCATCGAACGGGTCCGGTTGGCCGGCATAGTGTCACCTTCCTATATTTTTTGGTTGACACTCGGCATTATAGCCCCTCCCCTCCCCCACCGCAACTTCGGGCAAAAGGGACAAAAAAAGCCCGCGGCCTCCCTTTCGGGCGGCCGCGGGCAGGCCTTCTTCAAATCGCCGTTATGATTTCCTGGGCCAGGCCCGAGAACCTGGATAAGTATTCCTTGCGTTCCTTCCTCAGGTCCCCGATCATTTTCTTGTAGGTTTCCGTGGCCCACACCCGGTACGGGTCGTAACGCTCGCCGCCCTCGAAGGGATAGGATTCCGGCACCTCGTAGCCCAGGATGTCGTCGTAACGGAACGTGATTTTTTCCCTGAGGGCCGCCTCGATGCAGCCGAAGGTCACATCGGGGGTGATGTTGATCCCCCCGTTCCCTCCGACACGGCCGGTACTCATGACATAGCAGCGGATATGGCGATTCTCCCTCAGGATCTGGAGGATTCGGTTGCCGTTCTTCTGCGGCTGATTGACGATGAAAGGATCGAACCCGACGACGCGCTTGGCCTGCCCGACCCGGCTGGGGTCTTCGGCGCTCGTGATCGTGGATTCCCCCAGCATGAAGTAGGCGGCGGCCTGCTCCGGAGAGACGAGTCGCCCGATGGGAGGGATATCATAGCGGCGCATGTTGAAAAGCAGGACATCCGTGTGACCCAGGTCGAGGCGGGTCGAGGTGTTCGGGATGGCATCCCGCGGAACGACGGCCCGTCCGTTCGTCGTGATCGCGTGATTGTTGAAGTTCACGTCGCCGTCGTCATCCACCCAGCAGTTTTCAAGGATCGCCCGGTTGTCGGAGGCCGCTGCCAGGAGAGGCGGCTGCTTACTCACGTTGTCGGTCTTGATATAGAAGTTCCGCTCGGTCCCGAGGGCTCGCCCGTCGGAAAGGAGCAGGTTGATGTCGTCCTGTAGGACTTCCACCCCTTCCGGATCGACAAGACCGTGATCCGCCGTGGTGATCGTCGTCTTTCCGGTGCCCGAAAGCCCGAAGACCAGGATTCCCAGTTCTTTCATCCCCTCCGGCGAGTTGATCCGGATCATCTTGCTCCCCGCGTGGAGGCCGATCCCGTTCAACTCCTCGCGCGCGATGTGCATGGCCATGCGCAGGGTTGCCATCTTGGCTTCCCCGTAATAATCGCTCCCCAGGATATAGGTGACGCGCTGCCTGGGAAAAACGAGCACCTTCCTCTGGTGCCACTCGGGAACCACGACCGTCACCATGTCGGCGAAATCCTCGTCGACCTGGGGAAAGAAGTTTCCATGGAACATGTGGGCAAGCCGTGCGAACCTGCGGGGGACATACAGGTTCGCTTTCAGGGGACTTCCCTCCGGCGAACCGATCCTTGCGCTGACCCTGATGAGCTGCTGCCAGCGGAGATAGCCCCAGACCTGTTCGAGAAGGGAAATCGTCCCCTCGTCGATGTCGTAGATGTTCTCGGTGAACGCCGCACTTCTCGAGCGGATTCGCGTCACGTAGAGAGCGGCGTTCCGGTTGTTGGGAACGCTGTCGGCAGCGCTCAGGTGTCTAAGTTCCTCCTCGGTCAGATCCCGCAGCAGGCTGCGGCAAACCGGGTGCCTCAACCGCCTGAAAAGGGAATCCTGTGCCTCGTCCATGATCACGTCGATGACACCTCCTTCGGAGTTCCTCTCCTGTTTCTTCTCAACGCCATTCCCACCGGAGGACCTGCCCCCGCGCCAGGAGGGATTCGAACAGGGCCTTCGCCGGGTCCTCCATGGAAAGCGGAACGGGCACTTCCATGATAACCCTTTCCCCGTAATGGCAAATTAAGGCTTCGACGTCGACGCCAAGATCCTTCAGGAAGAATTTCAGGTTTCCCTGTTCCTCGTAGGGCACCTGGACGGACGCGGTCCGCGTGGCAACCCGCATGATGGAGCCTGCAGCTTCCAAAGCCTTCCTGGCTGTCGCCCCGTAGGCCTCGATGAGCCCCCTGACCCCGAGCTTGATCCCACCGAAGTACCGGGTGACCACGACGACCGTGTTGGTCGTCCCCGCCCTCTGGATGGCGCCCAGGATCGGCTTGCCTGCCGTTCCCGAAGGCTCACCCGCATCCGAATAATACTCGCATGGAGGCAAACCCACCCGGTAGGCCCAGCAATGGTGGTTTGCATCCCCGCGGGAAACCGATACCGCCCGGATGGCTTCCCTTGCCGCCGGTAGCGTATGGGCCAGCCTGACGGTGCCGATGAAGCGGGAGCGTTTCTCGGTCATCTCGACCTCCGCCTCGACACAGGGTTCGAGAAAACGATCTTCCCCCTCAGCCACGGACCACGAGAGCCCCCTTCAACTTGGCCCAGGTGACTGAAAGGGCCTCCGGCAAAACCCTCATTTCCCCGACAACGGTCGTGAAGTTGGTGTCCCCGCTCCATCGGGGCACGACGTGGAGGTGGACGTGGCCGTCCACTCCCGCCCCGGCGATGCGCCCCAGGTTGATCCCCATGTTGAAGCCGTGGGGTGACATGGTTGTCTTCAGGGCCGCGATGCAGTCGCCCGCCAGCCGGTGCATCTCCAGCAACTCTTCGTCGGAAAGGCTTTCGTAGTCGGCAACGTGCCGGTAGGGAACGACCATGAGGTGCCCGGGGTTGTAGGGGTAGGCGTTCATGATGACAAAGCAGTTCTTTCCCCGATGAAGGATTAGAAGCGCCTCATCCTCGTTCTTCTTCGGGAATTCGCAGAAAATGCACTCCGGCGACTTTTCGGCCGAGGCGATATAGGTCATCCGCCAGGGGGAATAGAGCGTTTCCAAGACGATCCCTCCTCAATGTTTCACGTGAAACAACGTTCTAGGGCCTGGGGCGCCCCTTGCCTTTCCATAGGGGCCGGATCATCGACCAGCCCTGCGAGAGCCCGACCAGGGCCCCCACGGTCGCACCGGCGGGGACGGCCCACCCGGGGCCACCCCTCCCGGCGACCTGCCGTCCGACCAAAAGCCCCATGATGATGAAACCGCAAACAAGAAGAGCCGCGGCAATGATCTTTGAGAAGGCCGAGAGATCTTCCCTATTTAACGGCATGGCTCATTCCCCTTCCCGCAGGAAGATTTCTTCTCCTCCCTCGCGAATCAGGTCGAGCAGTCGGCCGGCCTGGGCTTCGGTCAATCTTTCCAGGGTCACCGCCACACCCGACGGCTTGCGCCTTATCGCAACCCGGAAACCTTTCTCCTTCGAGAAGGAAAGGATGCCCGGAGGAAGGGGCATGACCTTCCCGGGAGAAACCGGCATGACCCGGGGACGCTCCTTTTCCCTCTGGACCAGGGCTTCCGTCTGCCGGACGGACAGGCCCTCCCTTTCCACCTTTTCCGCAAGCTTTTCGACCCGCAAGGCATCCTCAAGGCCCAGGAGGGCCCTGGCATGGCCTTCTGAAAGGGCCCCCGAAGCGACCCTGGCCTTGACCGGGTCGGGCAGGCCCAGCAGCCTCAGCTTGTTCGTGACCGAGGCACGGCTCCATCCAAGCCTCCGCGCCGCCTCCTCGTGCGAAATGGCAAAACGCGCGATCAGGTCCCGTATCCCATCGGCCACTTCCAGAGGATGAAGGTCTTCCCTCTGCAGGTTCTCCACCAGCGCCGCCTGGACCGACTGCGATTCATTCAGGATAAGCACCCTGACCGGAACTTCCTTCAGCCCCGCGAGCCGCGCCGCCCTCCATCGCCGCTCTCCGGCGACGATCTCGTAAGCTTCCCCCGCGGGTCTCACCACGAGGGGCTGGATGATCCCGTGGACACGGATCGATTCGGCCAGGGACTCGAGGTTGTCCGGATCGATACTCCTTCTTGGCTGGACGGGGTTCGGGCGGATCGATTCGAGGGGAAGGGCACGGGGCGGTTCATGAGCGGCTGTTTGACCCGATCCCGGCAGAAGAGCCCCGAGTCCTCGTCCTAGGGCTTTTGCGTTAGCCATCGCCGCGTCACCTCCTGTGCGAGATCCCTGAATGCTTCCGCCCCGGAACTGGCCGGGTCGTAGTAACCGATGGGACGCCCGTGGCTTGGAGCCTCGGAAAGCTTGACGTTTCTCGGGATCACCGTATCCAGGACAAGATCCCCGAACTGGCGGCGCACCTCTTCGACGACTTCCCTGGAAAGGCGGGTCCGGCTGTCGAACATGGTCATGACAAGGCCTGAAAGGGAGAGGTCCGCCCTGAGATAGGAACGGACCAGGTCCATTGTTTTCAGGAGCTGGCCAAGACCCTCCAGCGCGAAGTATTCGCACTGGACGGGGACGAGTATGCCGTCGCTTGCCACGAGGGCATTCACGGTCAAAAGACCGAGGGAGGGGGGGCAGTCGATCAGGACGATATCGTATCCTTCGAGGCCCGAGAGCTTCCGCCTGAGCCGGCTTTCCCGGCTCATCGCCCCGGCCAGTTCCACCTCGGCGCCGGCCAGGTCCAGCGTTGCCGGAAGGAGAAAGACGTTTTCCCAGGAGGTCCGCCTAACGGCTTCCGCAGCGGGAACATCTCCCACGAGGACATCGTAGACGCTGCACTCCAGGGCACTCCGGTCGATCCCAAGGCCGCTGCTGCTGTTTCCCTGCGGATCCGCGTCGACCACGAGGGCCCTGACTCCCAGCTTTCCCATTTCGGCAGAGAGGTTGACACAGCAGGTCGTCTTGCCCACGCCCCCCTTCTGGTTTGCCACCGCCATCACCAGCATGGATTCACCTCCACCAGGGTTTCCTTTCGAGCCTAGCCGGGTTTCTCGGGAACGTCCCCGGACACTTCCCGCGTTTCGACCAGCGCACGATCACCCGTTCCTTGCCTTCTATCCTGTAGGAGGACAGGATCGGCTCCCCGAGCCCGAGGCGGGACCATTTCGGCCCGACCGTTTCCAGTTCCTCGTGAACGCGCGGTCCCTTGAACGCCAAAAGGATCCCGCCGACGGACACCAGGGGGCTCAGGAGTTCCGCCAGGGGGCCCGCTGCCGTCACTGCCCTGGCCGCCGCGACGTCGAAACGCTCGCGGCTGGCGCGGGCCAATTCCTCGGAACGCAGGCAGGCCACCGTGGCGTTCGTCAACCCAAGCGCTGCCACGATGCCCTCCAGGGCGATGCACTTGCGGCTCACGCTGTCTAGAAGGGTCACCGACAACCCCGGCCTGCAAAGGGCCCACACGACTCCGGGCAAACCGCCTCCCGTGCCGACGTCAATAACCCGTCCCTTTTCCGGCAGCAGCGGAAGTCCCGCAGCGCAGTCCAGCACATGTTCCCGCCATAGGGTTTCGGGGTCTGCCGGCCCCGTCAGCCTGGCGCGCTCGTTGCCCCTGGCAAGGGCCTCGCAGTAGGACCAGAGCCTGTCCCGGTTCGCCTCGACCTCTTCCATGGCCGCCTGCCAGGGAAGGGTTTCCTCCGTCGTCATCGGGCATGCTTCCTCCCCTTTTCGAATCCTTTTCCCTACAAGGTATCATATCCCATAGAGGGCACGCTTCCTGAAGCCCGGCTGCGGAAAGGGGGAGTTCCCCGTGGAAAATGGAAAAAGAACCGTCCTTGCCTTGCTTGGGGCTCTTGCCCTCTTCCTGGCTTTTTCCTGCCCGGGGGGACCGCCTCCGCCTGCCCTGGCCGAGACGATCCACGGGACCGTCGTCACCGTTTTCGACGGCGACACGGTCGAAGTGGCCACCGGAAACGGCCGCCTCGAGAAAGTGCGCTATCTCCTGATCGACACGCCTGAATTGCACCATCCGAAGAGGGGAGTGGAAGAATTCGGCCTCGAAGCGGCACTTGCCAACAAGACCCTCGTTCTCGGCAGGAAAGTCCGTCTCGAGACGGACGTTCAATCCCGCGACCGTTTCGGAAGGCTCCTCGCCATCGTGTGGCTGGACCTGCCGCAGGGAACCATCATGGTCAACGAACGCCTCGTGGAGGAAGGATTCGCCTTGCCGTTCACCCTCCCCCCCAACGTCCGTCACGCCGATCGCATCCACGCGGCGCTCCTGCGGGCCCGCAGCGAAGGCCAGGGGTTCTGGAACGCCGCCTCCGGCCGCCTGTTTTCCCCCCGCCAGGTCTGGGCCGACCTTCCCCTTCTCGCAGGGGTCTTCATCACCCTGGACATGAGGGTCGACGAGGTGGTTCGGTCCAGGAGGCGCTGGGTCCTCTCCGAGAAGGGGGCCCGGACCTTCCTTATCCTCTATGACGACCGCCCCGGCCTCTTCGGGTCGATACCGGACCTCAGGGGAAAGCGCCTTCGCGTCATCGGGAAAGTCCAGCCTTCCTTCCAGGGAGCGGAGATCCTCCTTGTCGACCCGGCCCAGGTTCTCTCGATCACGCCGCAGGGCCCGCCGAATCCTTGAGCCGGTCGCCGCAATCCCGGCAAAGTTTTCCCCCAAGTTGTCCACATATCCACAGCCCCTTCCACCCCGACGCTGTGATTGTCCACCGCGCTGAACAGGCCATTGATTTTCCCTGATAGAATAATGGAATAACCATGGGAGGTGAGGACCGTGTGGCGAGTCGAAAAACCGAAAAACGACGTCGATACGATCCCCGGCTACGCCCCGGGATCCATCGAACGGGAGCGTCTTTGCGCGGAAATGGAGCGCCTTCGGGAAACCCCTTCGGAGATCCCCCTCTTCATTGACGGAACCCCCGTATGGACGGGTGAAACCCTCGAGATCCGGTCGCCGGGAAATCATTCCCTTGTCCTTGGAAGAGCCTGCATGGCCGGCGAAAGGGAAGTGGATGCGGCCATCGATTCCGCCCGGGGGGCCTGGGAAAGATGGTCGCGCCTTGCCTGGCGCGACCGGTCGGCGATTTTCCAGAAAGCCGCCGATCTCCTGGCAGGTCCCCACAGGATCCGGAACATCGCCTCCATCATGCTGAACCTTTCGAAGACCCCCTACGAGGCGGAAATCGACCTCGCCGAACTCGTCGACTTCTGGCGTTTCAACGCCTGGTACCTTCACCTGCTGTACGACATGCAGCCCGAACAGGCCCAGGGAGAGATCAACCGCTTCGACTGGCGCCCCCTCGAGGGCTTCGTCTTCGCCGTCACGCCTTTCAACTTTTACAGCATCGCGGGGAATCTTCCCACCGCCCCGGCCATGGCAGGCAACGTGGCCCTCTGGAAACCCGCCCGTGCGGCATTGCCGTCGAACTGGGAGATCATGAACATCCTTGCCGAAGCCGGCCTGCCCGCGGGAGTCATCAACTTCATCCCCTTTCCCAGCCGCCTCGCCGGGCGCGTGCTTGAACACCCCGCCTTTGCGGGCCTGCATTTCACGGGGAGCTACGACACCTTCATGACCCTATGGCGGACGATCGGGAAGAACGTCGACCGCTACCGGTCCTTTCCCCGGGTCGTGGGGGAAACGGGAGGAAAGGATTTTGCCGTCGTGCACGCCTCGGCAGATCCCCGCGCCGTCGCCGTGAGCCTGATCCGCGGAGGATTCGAATACCAGGGGCAAAAGTGCTCCGCCCTGTCCCGGGCTTACATTCCCGAAAGCCTCTGGCCGGCCGTCCGGAAAATCCTGATGGAAGAAACACCCCAACTTCGCTTCGGATCGACCGAAGACCTGGGGTGTTTCATGGGAGCCCTCATCGACGGGGAAGCCTACAGGAAGTCGGTCGAGTACATCGACTACGCACTTGCCCGCCCGGAGGAATACGAGCGGGTCTTCGGAGGGGGATACTGCGCGGAAAAAGGCTGGTTCATCGAACCGACCCTTTTTGTCGCGAAAGACCCGAGAGGGAAGCTGATGACCGAGGAAATTTTCGGACCCGTCGTCACCGTGTCCCTCTACCCGGACGATTCGTTCGAGGCCATCCTTGAACTCTGCGACTCCAGCACGCCCTACGCCCTTACCGGCTCGATCCTGGCCAGGGACCGCCTTGCCATCGACCGGGCGCAGTGTGTCCTCAGGTACGCAGCAGGCAATTTCTACGTGAACGACAAGCCCACGGGAGCCATCGTCGGCCGCCAGCCGTTCGGAGGCTCAAGGCATTCGGGGACGAACGACAAGGCCGGCTTCCTGAACAACATCACGAGGTGGCTCTCGCCCCGGACCATCAAGGAAACCACCGTTCCCCCCCTTGACTGGAGGCGGCCTTTCATGGGCTAGGAAGTTGCCGGTGGGGTACGGCTCATGCTTCCCCTTTCGTACCCTCCCAGGTCAACGAGGACCCTTGAAAACCCCTCGGCTTCCAGGAGAGGTACGATACGGTCCCTATGCACCATGACCCCTGGGGGATCGTTCGTCTCGATCACCGCAATCTCTCCGGGCATGGAGCGAACCCGGACGGTGGAGAAACCGAGTCCCCTGAGGACGGCCTCCGCCCTGGCCACCCTGGCCAGGGCCCCTTCCGAAAGGGCCGTGCCGAAGGGGAAGCGAGTCGCAAGGCAGGGACTTCCCGTGCGCTCCCAGCCTTCAATGCCCATTTGCCTCGACAGTTGGCGGATCTCTTCCCTCCCAAGGCCCGCTTCCAGGAGGGGATGCCCGATCCCGTCCTCGTCCGAGGCTTTCCTGCCGGGGCGGTGCTCCGCGAGGTCGGACAGGCTGAGTCCGTCCAGGACGGCCTCGTACCCGTTCCGCCCGGCCCATTCCCGGGCCATTGCGTCCCGGTGTTTCCTGCAGGCGTAGCAACGGCCCGGAAGGTTGAGGGCGATTTCCCTGACCGAAAGGTCTTTGGACTCCAGGGTGACATGGCGAATGCCGATCCGGTTTGCCGCAACCCCGGCACTTTCCGCTTCCGCCGGGTCTTCCAGGGGAGACCTGAGGGTCAGTGCCACGGCCCTGTCCCCCAGGGCCAGGAAGGCCGAATGGGCGAGAAGGGTGCTGTCGACACCCCCCGAAAAGAGGACGACCGCACTTCCCAGGCGCTCCAGGGCCCGGATGAGCCTTTCAAAACCTTCATGCCGTCCCTGATCCATGATCCCCTTTCCCCCTTCCCTGCCCGCCGTAGGGTAAAATGAAGCGTACCCATTCTTGTTCGAGAGGTGCCCGATGCCCGGAAAAACCCGGTCTCCCGCCAAACTGGCCTTCTGGGCCTTTATGCTTTTCATTCCAGCCATTCTCATCGTCGCCGCCGTCCGCATGCCCTACGGCGAGGGTATCGTGCGCAATCTCGCGGTCAACGGGGCCAAAAGCGCGCTCGGAGCCGACCTTTACATCGGCTCCATGAGCGGAAATCCCATCATCGGCTACCGCGCCCAGGATGTCGTGCTGACGCAGGAAGGAATACCCGTCCTCTCGGCCGCCGAGCTGACCTTCCGCCAGGACATCCCCTCCATTTTACAGCGACGCATTTTCATCCGGCGGCTGGATATCCGCGGGGGCGACGTCGACGTGGAGCGGCTGGCCGATATCCTTCCCGAATTCAAGAAGGACAGCGACAGGCTGAATATCCCCCTGGACACCGTCAGGCTGGAAAAATGCGTCGTCAGGACCCGGTCGGGACAGCTCGACCTCCACCAGGCCAACCTGCGAATCTCGGATTTTGCCATCGACGGCACCTTTCGGGCCGCCGTCAACGAGGTCGAAGCCCGGGGCAAGGGCCGTTACCGCCTTGTGGGCGGACTTGCCCAGCTGGAAAACCTCGAGATCGAGGTGGGCCGTGGACGCATCGAGGCGTTCGGGACCATCCGCCCGAACCTGGCGATCCTGGTCCGGGTGGCAGGGGTCGAACTCCTGACCTTAAGGAATTTCTGGCCGAACCTCGGGGAAAGGTTTTTCGGGCCTCTCCTCTCGGAATTCCGCATCGAGGGCAAGTGGCCCGAACTTCGCTATGCCGGGAACCTTTCCCTCAGCTCGGGGCGTGTGGCCGGAATCGATTTCGAGAAACTCAGGGGCAAGTGGACCTTCGACGGGAATGTCCTCTCCTTTGGCGAACTGACCGGGGAAGCCTTCGGTCACCCCGTTTCCGGTACCGTTGCGGCCGATTTCTCCAGGCAACCCATCCCCTGGAGCCTCGACATCCGTGGGGGAGGAATGGAAGTGGCCCGCTGGAAGGCCGTCCTCCCATGGATCGGTTTCCTGAAAGGACAGGCAGACGTGGTTTCCGTCGACCTGGAAGGTCCCCTGAAAGCCCTGTCCGGGCAGGTGCAGGTCGAAGCCTCCGCAATGTCCGTCGCCAGCCAGGACCTGACATCCTCGAAGGCAACCTTCTCCCTCAAGGACGGCCGGCAGGGTCGGCTCGAGCTTTCCGGCAACTGGCTCGGATCTCCGGTCGAAGCCAGGGGCCCCGTCACGATCAAGCCCCGGGTCGAGCTTGACATTCGCCTGGCGATCAAAAACATGGGCATCGACCGGCTTGCGAGCCGGTACAAGGGGCTTGCGGGCCTCAGGGCGAAGGGGAACCTGGCCGGGGAAATCCGGCTTTCGGGCCCCACCTCGGCACTTCGCTACGACGGCCAGGTCCGTGCCGAAAACCTGGTGGCGCTGGATGAAACGCTGAAGGAGCTGAGACTTCCCTTCACGAGCGACGGCAAGGGTGCCCGCATCAGCGATGCGACCGCCCTCTGGCAGGGCGGAAGGCTGGAAGTTTCGGGAAGCGTGAGCGGCCTGTTCGAGCCCCAGCCTCGCCTCGATCTCGCAGGACGGGTCGCCGGGATCGACGCCGTCGAATTGTCCAGGCGCTTCGAACCGCTTCGTCCCTTGGCCCTCGGAGGAAAGATCGGCGGTTCCTTCCGGGTCCTGGGAGAGGCAAGAGCCCCCTCTCTCGAGGCCAACCTGTCCGGGTTCAACGCCAGGCCCATCGGCGCACTTCCTTCCCAGGAAATCGAGTCGGCCTTGCGCTTCCAGCAGGACACCCTCGATATCCGCTCTCTTTCCGGCAAGTCCGGGACATCCTCCATTGAACTCTCCGGGAGGATTTCCAGGCTTTCCGGCAAACCCGAGGCGGAGCTAGCCGGACGATTTTCGGGAACGGACGTCGCCGGTTTTTCAAAAGGATGGCTCCCGACGGAGATTTCGGGAAAAGCGAAAGGCGCCTTCTCCCTCAGCGGGGCCCTGTCCCGGCCGCTCTGGCGGGTGGAAGGCTCTTCGGCCAGCCTCTCGGCCGGGGGCCTGGATTTCAGTGACGTTCTCCTAAACATGACCGGCGGCCCGTCCGGGATACGCCTCGAGCAGCTTAAGGGGCAGGTGATCGGCGGAACCGTAAAAGGGTCGGGAACGATAACGACAGGCACAGGCCCAGGCCCCGCAGAGATGGATATCGAGGTCGACCTCGAAGGCCTGGATCTCAAGGAAATCACCAACCGGTTCAGCCTGACGCTTCCCCTGAAGGGAAAAGCCTCCGCACGGGCCAGGATCAGGGGCCAGGCACAAAAACCGGAGATGGAGATCTCCGCCAGCGTGCCCGAACTGGCCGTATCCGGCCTCCTCTTCAAGGACGTCCAGGTGTCCGGAGAGGCGGCATCCTCCGGAGAAACCTTCCATATCAGGGAAGCACGGGCGCTGGTGGGCGATTCCCCGGTAACAGGGAATGGAACCATTCTCCGGGGCAAGGAAGGATGGGAACTCGCGTTCTCGATGGAAGGCTCGAAGCTTGACCTGCAAAATCTCGTCCCCCGCTTCATCAGCGGCTCACGGGAGATCGTGAAGGGACTGGTGGACGCCAGGGTCTCGGGAAGGATCAACGCGGACGGCTTCCAGGGATCCGGGCGGGTCAAGTCACCTTCCCTCGAACTGTGGGGTTTTAAGCTCACCGGCGCAGACATCCCCTTCGTCACGACCGACGAGTTCGTCACGGTTGAAAGCGGAACGGCCCGCGCCTATGGTGGTGAAGTGAAAGTCCTGGGGTCGGTGGAAATGGGAAAGGCCCGCTGGGGCGGGAGGATGACCGTTTCCGGGGCGGACCTCGCGCCCGCCCTGAAGGATGCCCTCAAGACCGAGGGAACCGTGTCCGGCAAGGCCGACCTTTCCTTCCGCATCGCCAACGAGTACGGGAAAGCCTTCCTTATGGACGGAAGCGGTTCCCTGCGCGTCAAGGACGGGGCCGTGGAGGGCTTTGAGGCCCTGAAAAGCCTCGTTCCCATCACGGGCAGCCCTTCCATCCGGTACAGCACGGTCAACGCCAATTTCAACATCGACGGGAAATCCGTCTTCCTGCTCCCCGGGACGAGGGCCAACGCCGTTCCGGGCGACCGGTTCTACCGCTACCTCTCCGTGGACGGTTCCATCGGGGAGGGGGGCAACCTCGACTTGAAAAGCTACGGCGAGATCAACGTCAAGGGGCTGAACCTGCTTCTTGGAGGCCTTGAGGGGCTGCTTTCCTCGGATGGCAGCTGGTCGACCGCAACCCTGCAGCAATTCCTGGGAGGAATCCTCGGCGGGGCCACGCGACGGGATTTCCAGGAGGTCAGTTTCAACCTGAAGGGCCCCTGGAGGAAACCCACGATCGGAGACCTCAAGGTCATCCAGCACCCGAAGGAGAGCCCCATCCCGACGTCCCCATCCGACCCGGCCCGCGAATCGGACGAGGAAAACATGCGCATCACCATCACCATCCCCACGGGGGAAGGCGGATCGAAGTCCAGCGAGGATGCCGGGTCCCAGATCAAGGACCAGCTGCTCGAGCAAATCATCAAGCAAATCCTGAAACCCGGCAACGGCAACGAAAACTAGGCCTGGTCCCCTCCCCAGCGCTCCAGGAGCGGCATCAGCCTCGCGTGGTCGATGTTGCCGCCGGAGATGACCACCCCGACCCTGAGACCTGCCAGGGAAGCCGGAACCTTGCAGGCCAGGAGCGCAGCGACGCCGACGGCACCCGCGCCTTCCACGACCTGGTGGTGCTCCCTGTGCAGGAAGGCGATCGCCTTCCCGATCTCCTCCTCCGTGACGCTGAAACACCCCTCCATGCGTGTTTTGGCCAGGTCCAGCAGGCTCTGGGGAATCGAACCGGTCAGGCCGTCGGCCAGGGAATCCCCGTAGGAAACCTCCAGCACCCGGCCCCCCTCCCAGGAGGCGACCCAGGGCTGGGAAGCCACCGACTGGACCCCCCATATCCGCACCTGCGGCATCAGCGTCTTCGCCGCGAGGGCAACTCCGTTCATGAGCCCGCCTCCACCCGCCGGGACCAGGATGACGTCCAGCTCGGGTTCATCCATGACCATTTCGAGCCCCAATGTTCCGGCTCCGCTGATCACGACGGCATCCTCGTAGGAGGACACGAAGGTCATTCCATCCGCCTCGGCCAACCTGTGGGCTTCGTGCTCCGCATCATCGTAGAGTTCGCCAACGACCCGCAGCTCGACCCAGTCTCCACCCAGCCTCCGGATGGCCTGTCGTTTCGTCTGGGGACAGGCTCCCGGGACACAGATCACGGCCCTGACCCCCAGCTGCGAGGCCGCAAATGCCACGCCCTGCCCGTGATTGCCGCTCGACGGGGTGACCACCCCCCGGGCTCGTTCCTCCGAAGTCAGGGAGAACATCTTGTTCAGCGCTCCCCTGATCTTGAAGGACCCGCAGAACTGTGTGTTTTCCCACTTGATGAAAACGTCGGCCCCCGTCCTTTCGCTCAACGGGTAGGAGCGTTCGACGGGCGTGTGGCGAACCCGGTGCTTCAGGAAACGGTAAGCGAGCAGGACATCGCTGATCGACGGATCGATGATCATGGGAAAAACCTCCTAGAGTGGATTTTCATGAACCAGTTTAGGACAAGCCTTCAAAAATGGAAAAGCCAATCCGTAAATTTAACGGTGATCCAAATGAACCATCTGATACAATAAAATGAAAACAATAAGGGGTGGGGTATACCCCCTGCAGGAAGGAGATCGAGAGATGGGTTCAAGCCGGTTGAGAATGCTGATCCAGGGAGGCTTCCTCGCCTTCATGACATGGACGGGTTACCGTCACCAGGTACTGGGAGGGGGTCCGGGGGGTGTCCCCCCCGTCGATGCCCTTTGCCCCTTCGGAGGCATGGAGAGCCTCTACGGTTTCCTGTCGTCGGGCACCTGGCTTCGCCGGGTCGCCCCGAGTGCCCTTGTCCTTCTCGTTATCGTCGCGGTCGTCACCCTCCTCCTGGGACGGGTCTTCTGCGGCTGGATCTGTCCCCTGGGGACCATCGGCGAGTGGACGGCAAAACTGTCCCGCCGCCTCGGAATCCGGCGGAGGGAACTGCCCGAAACGCTCGACCGCCCCCTGCGCTTCCTGAAATACCTCGTCCTCGTCGTGATCCTCGGCTTCACGTGGAAACTCGGCACCCTCGCCTGGAGGGCCTACGACCCTTGGGTCGCCTGGATGCACCTTTCGGCCGGGATCGAGGGAATGGCGGAAGCCCCCTGGTCCTTCGCGGTGCTCTTCGGGACCGTCATCGGAGCGAGCCTCTTCATCGAGCGATTCTGGTGCCGCTATCTCTGCCCATTGGGCGCACTCCTGGCCCCCCTCCAGAAACTGTCCCTCTTCAAGGTCAGGCGATCCGAGGAGCACTGCATTCACTGCCACCTCTGCCCGAAGTCCTGTCCCGTGCGGCTGGATCCGGAATCCACCGACGTGACGGCGTCGGCTGAATGCATCGCCTGCGGGGCCTGCGTGTCCGCCTGCCCGAAAGAAAAGGCCCTCTTCTTCGGCACGCGCTCGAGGGTTCTCTCCGTGACCGCGATCGGTCTTCTCGGGGTCGGCCTTTACCTGGGCGGCTACGGCCTGGCCCGCGCCTCGAACCTCTGGGCGACCTATGCCCCGCCGCCTGCCGCCCAGCTGGCGGAGGACCCGACGACCGGGATCTTCGGCTGGATGGACCTCCGGAAGGTTTCCGAAACGGTCGGCCTGCCGGTTGAAAAAGTCCTTGAGATCACCGGGCTCCCGGCGGATACCCCCCTCGACAGGCCGATCAAGGAAATCACGGACGACGAGGCTTTCCGGGAAGCCCTGGCCGAGTGGTTTTCCGCGGAGAAGGAAAGCCCGGCTGGGGAAAAGCCCATGGAAGTCCCTAACCCGGACGAGATCAAGGGGTCGATGACCATGGAACAGGTGGCTTCCACCTACGGGCTGGATGCCGCCGCCGTTTTCGCCAAGGCGGGATGGCCCGGGGAGCTCCCCGCTGACAAGCCGCTGAAGGAGATCGCCACCGAACTCGGCAGGGAAGTTTCCGAAATCCGGGAAGCCGTGAAGGAGCTGCTCCAGAAAAAGTAGAAAGCGCCCCCTGCTATAATGAACTTGTACACAACGAGGGAAGGGGAGAAGATCTCTTGGAAGAAAAATGCCTTTTGATCCGCGGTGGAAACGTCTGGACCGGGGACCGAAGAAAACCTCGCGCCGAAGCCGTGCTCATCAAAGGAGAACGGATCGTCGCCGTCGGGCCGGCTGCAGAAGTTAAGGGGCACACGCTCGCGAAGGCTGCCCGGACTCTCGACCTGGCAGGCGAAACGGTCATCCCCGGAATCACGGACGCCCACCTGCACCTGCTGTTCTACGCCAAGCAAAGGGCCGGCGTTTCCCTTTTCGAGACCCGGTCCCTGGCCGAAGCCCTCGAAACCCTGAAAAAAGCCGCGGCAAAGACGAGGGAAGGGGACTGGGTCCACGGAGTCCGCTACAACGACGCATACTGGACCGAAAACAGGGCCCCGACCCGGCAGGACCTCGATGCCACGGGCATCGACCGGCCCATTCTCCTGACCCGGGTGTGCACCCACGTCCAGGTGGCCAACAGTGCAGCCCTGGCCGCCGCCGGCATGCCCGAGGAGAAATGGGGCAACGGAATCCTGCTCGAGACGGAGGTCGAACCCGTCCTCAAGGCCCTGGAGGCCTGGAGGGCTGGCACCGGAAAGGTCCTGGGCATGATCGAGGAGGCCTGCCGTGATTTCGCCCGCTACGGGGTGACGGAAATCCAGACCTGCAGCGCCTCGGGGTACGGCCTGGCCGACGAGCTCGCTCCCTACCAGCAGCTCCGCATCGAGGGACGCCTGCCGATCCGCGTCGTGCTTTTCGAGGACCGGATGCCCCAGTGGAAGATCATGAGCGGCCTTGGAGACGACTGGATTCGCTACGGCGGGTTCAAGCTCTTCCTCGACGGCTCGCTGGGAGGGCGGACCGCCGCGCTTTCCGCTCCCTACGCCGACGACCCGGATACCTGCGGCATGCTCAACCACGAGGAAACCGACCTCCT
>ENA-ORXD01001380-ORXD01001380.1-sediment-metagenome-genome-assembly--contig:-NODE-1380-length-20486-cov-3.983243_pt1 | contig 20486 bp, 15 predicted proteins | sample MGYA00237862_ERZ511471 | MGnify/ENA metagenome assembly ERZ511471
GCCCGTGTCGGCTCATCTGCCGCGGCTGCGCACGGACCTCGAGTTCTGCGGCCAGGCGGACGTCACCGACGTGGACATCGCCTTCGTGTGCACACCGCACGGGCAGGCCGCCGTCGTCGTCAAGCGCTTGCTCGACGCCGGCGTGCGCGTCATCGATCTGAGCGCCGACTTCCGCCTCGCTGCGGATCTCTACGAGGAGTGGTACGCGCCGCATCCACACCCGGAGCTGACGCCGGGTGTGTACGGCCTCACGGAGCTCTATCGCGATGACATCGCCACGGCGCGGCTCGTCGCCAACCCCGGCTGCTATCCCACGGCGGCGCGGCTCGCCCTGGCGCCGATTCGCCGGCTCGGTCTGCTCGACGTCATCGTCGACGCCAAGTCGGGTGTGAGCGGCGCCGGCAAGACGCCCACGTCGCGCACCCACTTCTGCTCCATCGACTCGGACCTCATGGCCTACGGCATCGCCAGTCATCGTCACCAGCCGGAGATCACCGCCGGGCTTGCTCCTGAGACGAACCTCACCTTCGTGCCGCATCTCGTGCCCTTGCAGCGCGGCATCAGCGAGACCATCTACGTGCGCGCCAGCGAGGTGCCCACTGCGGCCGAGCTGCAGCAGCTCTATCACGACGCCTACGACGGCGAGCTGTTCGTCGAGGTGTGCGACACCGTGCCGGAGCTCAAGGACGTCGCCTTCACCAACTACTGCCGCGTCTACGCGACGGTCGACGACGGCGCCGGGCGCATCATCATCGTCAGCGTGATCGACAACCTGATGAAAGGCGCGGCCGGTCAAGCCGTTCAGAACATGAACGTCATGCTCGGTCTGCCCGAACACGAAGGGCTTCTCTGATGTTGCTGCCCAGCTCGCGGTTCGTGACCTTCCCCGCCGGCGTCGAGCCGGTGAAGGGCGGCGTGACCACCCCGCAGGGGTTCCTCGCCGCCGGCGTGGCGACCGGGGTCAAGAAGCGCGACCGGCTCGACCTCGGTCTGCTGTACTCGGACGTTCCCGGCGTCTCGGCGGCGACCTTCACAAGCAACGCCGCCGCCGCCGCGCCGATCTGCCTCACGCGCGACCACAGCGACTGCGCGCACCTGCGCGCCGCCGTCGTCAACTCAGGCAACGCCAACGCCTGCACGGGCGAGCAGGGCGACGCCGACGCGGCCCGCATGCGGGCGCTCGCGGCCGTGCGCCTGCACCTGCCCGTCGAGCAGGTTGCGGTGGCCTCGACGGGCCTCATCGGCGTCAACCTGCCGATGGAGAAAATCGAAGCGGGCATCGACGCCGCCACGACGGCGCTCATGGGCGGCGGCGCCACGCCGGCCGGCGGGGCCGGCTTCAACGCCGCCATCCGCACCACGGATAAGTTCGCCAAGGGCGGCGCCCTCGAGGTCTCGCTGGACGAGGGGCTCGTACGGCTCGGCTTCGCCGCCAAGGGCTGCGGCATGATCAGCCCCAACATGGCCACGATGCTCTGCTTCGTGACCTGCGACGCCGAGCTCACGGTCGCGGAGTGGGAGAAGCTGCTCAAGGGCGCCGTCGCCACGACCTTCAACCGCATCACCGTGGACGGCCAGGAATCCACCAACGACATGGTCCTCGGCCTCTGTAACGGCGCCTCCGGCGTGCGCCCGGGCGCCGCCGAGCTGGCCCGGCTGGGCGAGGCATTGCGGGCCGGCCTGCTCGCCCTGGCGATCTCGATCGTGGCCGACGGCGAGGGCACCGTGCACACCATGCGGCTCACGGTGAGCGGCGCTCGCGACGCGCAGGAGGCGGAGGCCGTCGCGCGCGCCGTGGGCAACTCGCCGCTGGTCAAGACGGCGTTCTTCGGCCGTGACGCCAACTGGGGCCGTCTTCTGCAGGCCACGGGCCAGGCCCTCGGCCGCGCCGGCCGTACGCTGCCGGCCGTCGAGATCGTCTACGACGACCTCACGATCGTGCGCGGCGGCAGCGCCGTGGCGCTCGGCGCGCAGGAACGCGAGCGCTTGGCCGCCATCCTCGAGCAGGCCGAGATCGACGTGCGCGTCGCCCTGGGCGGAGGCAACGGCGAGGCGACGCTGTACTTCAGCGACCTCGGCCACGACTACGTGAGCCTGAACGCGGAGTACTCGACGTGAGCGCGGCGGTCGTCGGCAAGCCGCAGGCCGGGGAAGAGGGGCGCGCATGACCGTGAAGCAACAGGCCACGGTGCAGACGCTGCTCGAGGCGATGCCCTACATCCGCCAGTTCTGGGGCACGACCGTGGTGCTCAAGTACGGCGGCGCGGCGATGACCTCGCGCAGTCTGCAGGCGCAGTTCGCCGAGGACATCGTGCTGCTGCGCCTCGTCGGCATGCGTCCGGTGGTCGTGCACGGCGGCGGCCCCGAGATCAGCCGTCAGATGAAGCGGCTCGGCATGGAGCCGTGCTTCGTCGCCGGGCACCGGGTGACCGACGCCGAGACCATGGAGATCGCCAAGATGGTCCTCGTCGGCAAAGTGAACAAGGACATCGTGGGCCTCATCAGCCGGCACGGCGGCACGGCTGTCGGCATCTCCGGCGAGGATGGCCATCTGCTGCGCGTGAAGCCCAAGACGCACGTCGACGAGGCCGGCCTGCCGGTCGATCTCGGCTTCGTCGGCGAGGTGACCGAGGTCAACACCGCGGTGCTCCACCTGCTGGCCTCGGCGAACATCCCCGTGGTGGCCAGCGTGGGCGCCGACGAAGACGGCGCCGCGTACAATGTCAACGCCGACACGGCGGCCGGTGAGATCGCCGCGGCGCTGCACGCCGAGAAGATCATCTTCCTCACCGACGTCGACGGCATCCACGAGGACCGCGGCGGCGAGGGTCAGAAGCCGATCTCGGCCTGCACGCTCGAGTACCTCGCCCAGTTGCAGGCCGACGGCACGATCGGCGGCGGCATGCTGCCCAAGGTCGCCGCCGTTCGCCGTGCACTCGAGGCCGGCGTCGCCAGCGCCCACATCATCGACGGCCGCGTCGAGCACGCCCTCCTGCTCGAGGTCCTCACAAACGCCGGCTGCGGCACGAAGATCACCGCCTAGACCCGGGACCCGCCAGGGAGAATCGCCACGATGAACGCCAAACCGCCCATGAGCAAGTCCGAGCGACAGCGCCTCATCCAGACCGTCATTCAACAGCGTGACGTGTCCACGCAGCGCGAGCTCGTCACCGCGCTCGGCACCCTTGGGTGCGAGGTGACGCAGGCGACCGTCTCGCGCGACATTCGCGAGCTGGATCTCCAGAAAGTGCGCACGCACCTGGGACGGGCCAAGTACGTCCTCTCTTCACGAGAGCGACCCAAAGATCCGGAGCAAGCCGCCCAGAACGTGATGCGCGATTTCGTGCGCTCAACGGCCACGGCGGAGCAACTCGTCGTCGTGCGCTGCGAGATCGGCACCGCCTCCACGGTGGCCCGGCAGATCGACAATCTCAACCACACGGACATTCTCGGGACGCTGGCCGGCGACGACACCTTCGTCGTCGTCGTCCGCGATGCCCGCAAAGCCCTCAGCTTGCGCGACTACCTCGACAAGCTGCGCGGCGTCTGACCAAGAAGGAGCAGCAACGTGAGCAGCCCAAACGGTACCGTCGTCCTCGCCTACTCCGGTGGCCTGGATACCTCCGCCCTCATCCCCTGGCTCAGAGAGAAGTACGGCTACGACGTGGTCGCCTGCCTCATCAACATGGGGCGTGTGCGCGACATCCCTGAGATCATGGCGCGCGCCAAGGCCGCCGGCGCGATCGACGCGGTGGCCATCGAGGCGCGCGAGGAGTTCGCCGAGCACTACTGCCTGCCTGCCCTGATGGCCAACGCGCTCTACGAGGGCAAGTACCCGCTCTCGACGGCGGTCGGCCGTCCGCTGATCGCCAAGAAGCTCGTCGAGACGGCGCACAAGTTCGGCGCCACCGCCGTCGCCCACGGCTGTACCGGCAAGGGCAACGATCAGGTGCGCATCGACATCGGCGTGCGCAGCCAGGACCCGACTCTGAAGATCATCGCCCCCGCGCGCGAGGCCGACTGGCCGAGTCGCGAGGAGCTGCTCGACTACGTCGCCGCCCACGACATCCCGCTGGCGCTCACCAAGAAGAGCCCCTACTCGGTGGACGAGAACCTCTGGGGGCGCAGCAACGAGTGCGGCGTGCTCGAGGATCCCTGGGTGGCGCCGCCGGCCGACGCGTTCCAGTTCACGGTCGACCCCAAGGACGCTCCCGACGAGCCGCAGCAAGTCATCGTGAGCTTCGAGAAGGGGCGCCCGGTGGCGCTCGACGGCAAGGCCATGGGTCTGGTCGAGCTCATCGAGACGATCGACGTTCTCGCCGGCTCGCACGGCTTCGGCCGTGTCGACATGCTCGAGAACCGCCTCATCGGCATCAAGAGCCGCGAGGTCTACGAGGTGCCGGCGGCACTCTCGCTGATCACGGCGCACCGTGAGCTTGAGGACCTCGTCCTGACACGCGACCTCTTGCACTTCAAGCGCACCATCGAGAGCAAGCTCTCCGACATGATCTATGAGGGCCAGTGGTTCGACCCGCTGACGGAGGCCTGCAAGGCGTTCCTCTTCCAGAGCCAAGAGCGGGTCACCGGCGACATCCGTCTCGAGTTCTACAAGGGCAACTGCATCGCCAACGGCCGCCGCTCGGACTACGCTCTCTACAGCTACAAGCTGGCGACGTACACGACGGAGGACGAGTTCTCGCACACCGCCTCGGCCGGGTTCATCGAGCTGTGGGGCCTGCCGATTGAGCTCTGGGCACGGGTCGGCAAGGCGCATGGGCTGATGAAGGAGCTCGAGGACGAGGCCTGAGCGGTCGCGGACTAAGGCTCAGGCTTAAGGTAAGAGTGTGATGGGGGAGGGAGGCACCGCATGACGGTCGCGCGCTCTGGTCGCTTCGCGGAGGGTCGCGCGCCCTCCTTCATCACGCTCAACAGTTCGCTGGCCCTCGATTGGCGCCTCTGGCGCGAGGACATCGAGGGCTCAACCGCGCACGCCCGCGCACTACGCGGGGCGGGCGTGCTCTCGGCTCAGGAGCTGGAGGCCATTGAGACCGGCCTCGCGGCCGTCGGTCGCGAGATCGAGGCCGGCGAATTCGTGCCCGGCGACGCCGACGAGGATGTGCACATGGCGGTGGAGCGCCGGCTGACCGAGCTCATCGGCGACGCCGGCGCCCGTCTGCACACGGCGCGCAGCCGCAACGATCAGGTCGTGACGGATGTGCGGCTGCACCTGCGCCGCGTCGTCGAGCGTCAGGACGCGGCGCTCGCCGGCCTGCAGCGCGTGCTGCTCGAGCGGGCCGGCGACCACGTGACCACCGTGATGCCCGCCTACACGCATCTGCAGCGGGCTCAGGTCACCTCGCTCGCTCAGCACCTGCTCGCGTACTTCTGGATGCTCGACCGCGACCGCGAGCGGCTCGCCGCAGCGCGTGAAGCCTGCTTGGAGTTGCCGCTCGGCGCGGGGGCGGCGGTGGGCCTCGACTTCGACGTGGACCGTCAGGCGGTCGCCGGCGAGCTCGGCTTCGCGCGCGTGGCCGAGAACTCGCTGGACGCCGTCGCCTCGCGCGACTTCGTCGTCGACTACCTCGCGGCGGCAGCGCAGATCGGCACGCACCTCAGCCGTCTCGGCGGCGAGCTGGTGCTGTGGGCCACCTCCGAGTTCGGCTTCGTCAGGCTGCCGGACGCCTTCAGCGGCGGCTCGAGCATCATGCCGCAGAAGAAGAACCCGGATGCCGCCGAGCTGATGCGCGCCGCCGCCCCGCGGCTCGCCGCGGACCTCGGCGGCCTGCTCGGCGTCCTTCACGGCTTGCCGCTGGCCTACAACACCGATTTGCGCGAGGACAAGCGCTACCTCTTCGACGCCGTCGACTGCCTGGATGCGATCCTGCCGGTGGTCGCCGGCCTTCTCGAGGGCGTCGTCTTCGACAAGGCGCGCATGGCGGCCGCCTGCGATCCCTATCTGGCCGCCACCGACGTCGCCGACTACCTCGTGGAGAAGGGCGTGCCCTTCCGCGAGGCGCACCACCTGACCGGCGCCCTGGTGCGTCGCTGTCTGGACGCCGGCGAGCCGCTCGTCCAGGTGCCGCTCGACGAGTTGCGCACGCTGTCGCCCGTCTTCGACGACGGCTACTACGCTCTGCACGACGCCGCCGCGCAGCTCGCCCGCAAGGCGTCGCGCGGCGGCTCGTCGCCGGCCCGGGTGCGCGAGCAGCTCGAGCTCGCCCACGCGGCGCTCGAGGCGCGTCTGGCCGGCTGAGGCCGCCGCGGCTCGCCCTCGGCGCGTCCTGTACACTGCTCGTGTGTCCACTCCTGCCGCGCTGCCCCAGGCCTTCTTCGCTCGCCCCGCTCTCGATGTCGCGCGCGACCTCATCGGCTGCGCGTTCTTCGCCGGCGACTGCGGCGGACGCATCGTCGAGACGGAGGCCTACGAGCCCGGTGACCCGTCCAGCCACGCGTTTCGCGGCATGACGGCCCGCAACGCCGTCATGTTCGGGCCGCCCGGCTACCTCTACGTCTACTTCACCTACGGCATGCACTACTGCGTCAACATCTCCTGCGACGCCGAAGGCGCGGGGTCCGCCGTCCTGCTGCGCGCTCTCGAACCGCTCGGCGGGTTGGAGGAGATGGCGCGACGGCGCGGCATTGCCGACGCGCGCCTGCTCTGCAGCGGCCCGGCGCGTCTGGCGCAGGCCCTGGGTCTGGCCCGCGAGGCCAATGGCCTGCCGCTCGCGGGCGTCCTGGGGCCCGTGGCGCCGGCCACGGCGCCGGTCGTCACCGTGCTCGCACGCTCCGCCGGCGCCGAGCCCGGCGTGCTCACGGCGCCGCGTATCGGCGTTCGCGACGACGGCCGGCCGTGGCGCTTTCTCGAGGCGGGCAGCCGCTTCGTCTCGCGGGCCGCGCCGAAGAGCGCGGCGCGGTAGTTCCCGCGTGCGGCTGACGCTCGCCCCGCGAGCGGGTACGATGCACGCATGAGTCGGTTTGACACGCCGCGCCGCGCGGCCGCCGGGCCGGCTCTCCAGGCGGCGCGGTGCGGGCGCACTTCGCGCGCCGCGCGTTCGCCGGACGACACGAGCGAAAGGACTACGTTGAAACTGCGAGACATGTACGCGACCGCCGTGCGGATGGGCATCGAGGCCGACCCGCGTGGCAAAGAGGGCGTGGAGGAGTACCTGGCGCGCGCCGCGCGCCGCAACGAGCAGCTCCCCGAGCACCTGAAGCAGTTCGCCGATCCCGAGGAGCTCACCAACCCGTTCAGCGACACGCGCATCTACGTCGGCGACCCCGACACCGAGGTTGGAACCATCCTTGCCGGCATCGACATGAACACCGGCGAGATCCTCCTCGCCGATCGCTTGCGCGAGAAGGGTGTGCAAGTGGATGCCGTCTACACGCACCATCCCGAGGGCTGGGGCCTCACCAAGCTCGACAGCGTGATGGAGGTGCAGGCCGACATCTGGGCGAGCCTGGGCGTGCCGATTCAAGCCGGCGAGAAGCTCATCTTTGAGCGTATGGAAGAGGTCAAGCGCCGCTTCATGCCCATCAACTACGATCAGGCGATCGACGTCGCGCGCCTGCTGGGCGTGCCGTTCTTCTCGGCGCATACGCCGACCGACAATCTGGTCGTCGAGTACCTCAACCGCTACTTCGCCGAGCACGAGCCGAAGCTGCTCGAGGATGTTCAGCGGCTGCTCCTCGACATCCCCGAGTATCGCATCGCGGCGATGAAGGGCGCTGCGCCGTACCTCGGCAAGAGCAGCGCGCGTTCGCGTGCCGGCAAGGTCTGGATCGACATGACCGGCGGCACGGAGGGTCCGAAGAAGGTGATGGCGAAGCTCGCCGACGGCGGCGTCGGCACGATCGTCGGCATGCACATGGGCGCCGAGATGCGCGAAGAGGCGGAGAAACACGACATTCACGTCGTCATCGCCGGCCACATGAGCAGCGACTCGCTCGGCATCAACCTGCTGCTCGATGAGTACGAGCGCCGGGGAGTGGCGACGATCGCGACGTCCGGCCTGATTCGCGTGCATCGCGACGCGGCGGGCAACGTCACCAAGGAGGAGCCCGGCGCGCTGCCGTGGTAGAGACGAGCACCGAAGGTCGCACTGTTGAGCTGCTGGCCCCGGCGGGGGAGCCGCGCGCCCTGCGCGCGGCTCTGGCCGCCGGGGCCGACGCCGTCTACTTCGGGCTCGAGCGCTGGAGCGCGCGCGCCTTTGCCGGCAACTTCGCCGGTGACGCGGCGCTCACGGCCGTCGAGACGGCCCACCGCTACGGTGCGCGTGCCTACCTCGCGCTCAACACGCTGCTCAAGGACGACGAGATCGAGCCGGCGCTGGCGGCGCTGGAGGCGCCGTACCTCGCCGGCCTCGACGCGCTCATCGTCGCCGACCTGGGCCTGCTCGCGCGGGCGCACGAGCAGTACCCGGACTTGCCGCTGCACGCCAGCACGCAGCTCAACACGCACAGCTCGAGCCAGCTTGCGGCGCTCGCCCAGCTCGGCTGTCGCCGGGCGATCCTCGCGCGCGAGCTCAGCCTCGAGGAGATCGCGGCTCTGGATGCACACGGCCTCGAGCTCGAGGCCTTCGTACACGGCGCCCTGTGCTACGGGTACTCGGGCGACTGCTTGCTCTCCAGCATGATCGGCGGCCGCAGCGGCAACCGCGGCCGCTGCAGCCAATCGTGCCGGCTGCGCTACGACGTGCGCTGCGCCGGCGAGGAAGCGGTCCGCTGCGAGGTCGCGGCCGCGCCGGGTGAGGCCGGCCGCCGCTCCGCGCCTGCGCGGCCGGCGCACGGCTCCGCCCGTGGTTCGGCGCGCGCGGCGCAGCGCCCGCGCGCTCGGGAGAGCGCCGCGCCGGCCGGCACGCGCGTCATGTCGACCTCCGACTTGGCGGCGCTTCCCTTGCTGCCGCAGCTCCTCGCCGCCGGGGTCACATCCTTCAAGATCGAGGGCCGCATGAAGGACGCCGCCTACGTCGGCGTGACGACGGCGGTCTATCGCCAGGCCCTGGATGCCGCCCTCTCCGATCCTGAGGGTTACGAGGTGCGGCCGGAGTGGTTGGCGAGCCTCGAGCAGAGCTTCTCGCGCAGCTTCACGACGGCGCACCTCGAGGGCCGGCACCACGAGGTGCGCAGCGGCGGGCGCGGGGGGCATCGCGGCGTGCTGGTCGGGCGCGTGGCCGCTGTGGACGAAGCGCGCGGCGAGGTGCGCGTGCGTCTCGCGCAGCCCGCCTCGGCCGGCGATGTCGTGTACTTCTACACGCCCTGGGGCCAGACCGAGCCGCTGCGCCTCGCCGAGGGCGGCGACGAAAGCCTAACGATACGTACAACGGAACGGGTGGCCGTCAAAGACCGCCTCTTCCGTCTCGCGGCCGCCGGGGTCGACACGCTGGCTCAGGATCTGATCACGGGCCGAACGGCCTTGCGCCCGCTCATTCTCGGCATGCGACTCGAGGGGGCGCTCGGTGAGGCCGCGCGGCTCAGCGCCGTGTGGGGAGGCGTCTCGGGCGAGACGGTCGTGGTGTCCGGAGGCACGCCGCTTGCCGCCGCTCAGCGAGCCGGGCTCGACGAGGCCAGGGTGCGCGAGGCGCTCGGGGCTCTGGGCGGCACGCCGTACAGGCTCGGCGCGCTCGAGCTGGAGATCGGCGAGGGACTCTTTCTGCCCGTTGCCGAGCTCAAGGAGCTGCGCCGTCGCGCCGTCGCGGAGCTCGACGCCCGCCGTCTCGCGGCGCGCCGCCGGCCGTCACTGCCGCGCCGCGGCCCGGCGGTGACGCCGCGTCTCGCGGCGCGCGCGGACGACGGCCACGCCATAACGCTCGCGCCCGGCGCCGTCGTGCGCCTGCGGCCGGGCGAGACGCCGCTGAGCGCGCCGGGCGTCGTGGCTCTTTGCATCGACGTGCTCAGCGGCGACGCGGTCGCCGATGTCGCCGCCGCGAGTGAGGCGCTGCGCGCCGCCGGGCTGCCGCTCTGGCTGCGCCTGCCTGAGGTGCTCTTCGACGGTGACGAGGCGTGGTGGCGCGCGCTGCTTGCGCTGCCCTGGCAGGGCCTCTACGCGCGCCACCTCGGCCTGCTCCCGGCGCTCGGCGCGGTGCGATCGTCCGGCTCGTTGCTCCCCGCCTTCGCCCTCGAGTACCCGATGCAGGGTCTCAACGGCCTGACGCCTGCCGTCGCCGCCGGACTCTCCGGCTTTGCGCCGGCGGCGTTCGTTGTGGCGCCGGAGTCGTCGCTCGCGGAGATAGGGCGGCTCACGGCATCCGGCGCCGCTCTCGAGATCCTCGCCTTCGGTCGCCAGCAAGTGCTCCACACCCGCGACCAGCTAGGGCGCGCCGAGGGCATCCTTGCCGCGCCCTCGCCGGGGGAGCATAAGGGCCTTCTGCTGACCGATGCCAAGGGCTACGAGTTCCCGGCGCTGGTGGATGGTGACGGCACGCGGCTGTTCAATGCCCGCGTGACGAACCTCTGTGCCAATTTGGAGGAGTTGCGCGCCGCCGGAGTGGGCCGCTTCCACGTCGTGCAGGCAGACCTCGGTCCCGAGGAGCGGCGCGCGTTCGTGCAAGGGGGTCTGGCGGCGCTCGCGGCCTTCGCGTCGCGCGAGCGCAGCACCACCGGTCACCTCTTCCGCGGCGTCGCCTGAAGCCCGTCCCGGTCCGGGTGCCCTGTGCTATCATCCTGCGCGGTCGCGCCGCGCGTGCGGAGCATCCCGCGGCACGCCCGCGCCGTCTGAGTCATTCGGAGGTACACGTGATCGACCGTCGCCTAATCGATGACCTGCGCATCGGCACCGTCGACGTGCTGCCCGAGGGTGCTCTCGAGGCCAAGCTCGAGACCGCCGCGCGGGAGGGCCGGCCGCTGCGGGTCAAGCTCGGTGTCGACCCGACGGCGCCGGACATCCATCTCGGCCATACCGTGGTGCTCAACAAGCTGCGCCAGTTCCAGGATGCCGGTCACGTGGCGGTCCTCATCATCGGCGACTACACGGCGCGCATCGGCGATCCCTCGGGACGCAGCAAGACGCGTCCACGGCTCGACGGCGCGGTCATCGACGCCAACGCGAAGACCTATCAGGAGCAGGCGTTCCTCATCCTCGACGACGATCCCGCCAAGGTCGAGGTGCGGTACAACGGCGAGTGGCTGGGGACGCTCACCATGGAGCAGCTCTTCGAGCTCACGGCGACGACCACGGTGGCGCGCATCCTCGAGCGCGACGACTTCGCCAAGCGCTGGGCGGCTCACCAGCCCATCAGCATGCTCGAGATGCTCTACCCGCTGGCCCAGGGCTACGACTCGGTGGCCGTGTGCGCCGACATCGAGCTGGGCGGCACCGATCAAGTCTTCAACCTCTTCATGGGTCGCGACCTGCAGGAGTACTTCGGGCAGCCGCCGCAGGCGCTCATGACGATGTCGATCCTTCCCGGCACGGACGGCGCCGAGCGCATGAGCAAGAGCACCGGCAACTACATCGGCGTGACCGAGGATCCGCGCGACATCTACGGCAAGGTGATGAGCATCCCGGACGGGACGATGATGACGTACTACCGTCTGCTCACCCGCCACCACGCCGACGAGCTCGACGCCATGGAGGCGCAGCTGGCCGCCGGCGCCCTCAATCCTCGCGACCTCAAGGCTCGGCTCGCGCGGGAGATCATCACGCGCCTGCACGGCGAGGCCGCCGCCGCGGGGGCCGAGGAGCACTTCGACCGCGTGTTCCGCCGGCACGAGGCGGCCGCCGACTTGCAGGATCTGGCGCTCGAGCCGGGCGACCTGCAGGACGGCTCGGTGTTCCTGCCGGCCGTCTTCGAGCGCTGGTTCGGTCAGACCCGCTCGGAATGGCGGCGGCGCATCGAGCAGGGAGGCGTGAGCCTCGACGGCGAGCCCGTCACCGCGCTCGAGATTCCTGTTGCCGAACTTGCCGGCCGTCGCCTCAAGGCGGGCAAGTCGGCCAAGGTCCAAGGTCTCGTCACGACTCCAGAGTGACCGCTCGCGCGGCGCGCGGCGCGTCGCGGAGAGGCAGACGGGCGCGGTGGTAGCATTGGGCGCCATCGGCCCAAGGCTTATGGAGGCGCGCAAGTGAACGTCGAGCAGCGCATCATGTGTCTCCTGAACGCGGGCGGGCGCGATCTTGATCTCTTCGCTCGCGCCCTGGCTCCGCGCGATCTGCCGCACAACGAGCGAAGCTGGCTCAAAGACAGGGCGTACTTCCTCTACATCGCCTTCGTGCGGCTGGGCCGTAGCGCCCGCGTGCCGGCGTCGCCGACCGCGCGGGCCGTCGTGTACGACCCGAGCGCGCGCGACGGGGGCGTGCGCGCGGCGCGCGCCCGCTTCATTCAAGAGCACTTCGGCCGCGACGCCGACTTCGTGCTCGCCGACTTGCTCAAGGGCGAGGGTGGGCCGCGCCGCATGACGCCGCGTGAGCGGCGCGCCTCCCGCCGCTGGCGCTGGCGCGCCCGCAGTTGCGCCGTCGCGGCGCTCTTCGACCGGTCGCGCCGCTATCGCTGGTGGGGCGACGTCTTCAACACCGTTCACTCGCTCGCTCAGGCCCTGGACCAGGTCGACACGGCCTTCGTCTTCCTGATGTTCGACCGGCGGAGTTACGCCGTCGCCACCTTCTTGGCGCGCCACACGGCGATCAAGACTCACGCCGTCTTCCAGAGCATGCCGCTCTACGGAAACCAGCGCTTCATGCACGTGACGCTCACGGCCGTCGTCACCTCGAGGGTCAACGTCCCCGAGTTGCACTACTTCGGCAAGGCCGGCTGGTTCAAGGCGAGCGAGGTGCTGTACTGCTCCGGCGAGCACCTCACCGAGCGCGCCGAGCTGGCCCCCGCCCCGCCCATCTACGACATCGGCTTCTTCGCCACCGGCGACTGGGCGCGCATCGACGGCAAGTACTGGGCCGTGGACGTTGAGAAGGCGCGCGCCGGGGTCTACCGCGGCAACGTCTACGAGCAGTATTCAGAGCGTGTGCTGGGCTGGCTCGCCGACTACGCCCGCTCGCGCCGGCGCACGCTGCGTCTCTACATGCACCCCTACGAGCGCCGGCTGCTGCACGATCACGGCATTCAGCCGCCCTACAGGGGCATCGCCGACGGCGAGCTCATCACGATCGACGATCGGCCGGGTCACTCCCGCGGCTCGCACTTCGAGCCCAACGTCGCCGTGGCCCTGCGCTCCGGGACGATCTGGGAGCGCATCGACCTCGGGCTCCTGCGGTCCTTCATGTACGACTACGACGACCCCAGTCTCGGCAACGTGTTGCCCGAGGCCCTGGGGCCGTACCGCAACAACCTCTTCGGCTCGCGCGAGGAGCTGTACGCCAAGCTCGACGAGTGCCTGGGGGTCGCGCCCGCGGTTGGGACGGAGCTCTGAGGCCGCGGCCTTCCCACGCCGTCGGCGCGCCGGCCGTCCCGCTCCTCAGCGCTGGTTGTCCGGGTTGAACCCGGTGTCGTCCGGCGCGTGCCCGCTCTCCTCGGCGGCGCGCTCCAGCTCGGCCTCCTCTTCCTCGAGGGTCGCCGTCTTCTTCGGCCGCGGCGGCCGCCGCTTGAGGAAGCTCATGAGGTCGCGCAGCGTGGTGACGCGCAGGGCGATCAGGAGGCCCAGGAAGACGGGGAACAGAGCCACTTTGATGGCGATGTCCACCCAGAGCGCCAAGCCGAGATTCACGAGCACCAGGGCCGCAGCCATCGCCAGGAGGTAGATCACGACCAGCGCCGCGAGCTTGGCGTTCTCGAAGTTGGCGCGCTTCAGCCGGCTGCACATGATCCGCGCCGTGATCGCCATGCACACGTAGGCCGCGAACGTGGCGCAAGCCGCGCCGACGATGCCGAAGCGCGGGATGAGGGCGAAGTTGACGACCACGTTGACGGCGGCGGCGCCGGCGGAGATGAGCGGCATGATCACCGTGCGCCGGGAGTGGAAGATCGGCGCCGAGATGATCATGTACAGGGCGAAGAAGAAGTAGCCGCCGGAGATGATCGGCACGATGCGCGCCGCCTCGTGGAAGCGCGGGTTGGCGAGGATCAGCAGCAGGTCGGGGGCGAAGAACGTGAAGCCGATGGCGAGCACCGTGATGGCCGCGCAGTACACGGTGATGAGGCGCGGCAGCTTCCGTCGCCCGTCTTCGGTGTCGGCGAGGTCATAGTAAATCGGCGCCCAGGCGGTGTTGATGGCCGAGCAGAAGAGGCTGAAGATCATGCCGAAGTTGTAGGCCAGCGAGTAGAGGCCCACTTGGGCCGCCGTGCTCAGATACATGAGGATGTAGCGGTCGAAGAAGGTCAGCATCCAGCCGGCGAAGTAGTGCGGCACCAGCGGCAGGCCGAAGCGCAGGGAGCGCTTCAGGGCGGGGAACGAGAAGCGCATGTCCCAGCGCTTCACGAGCACGAAGATGGCCGCCGGCATGATGAGCAGCGGCGCGGCCAGACTGCCCTTGAGGGATCCCAGGGCGCCCTGATGCAGGGCGACGACGAAGTAGAGCGTGAAGCCGGTGTTGATCGCCCAGGCCGTCAGCTGGAAGGCCGTAAAGAGCTTCGCTTGCCCGAGCGCTCGGTTGACGGCCTGCTGCAAGGCTTCCGGCAGGCCGGCGAAGGCGATCAGCAGAGAGAGCGCCAGGTAAGGGTAGAACGGCACCTGATCCGAGCCCGTGAGCCGTCGTGCCGTGGAGGGCCCGATGAGGAAGCCGAGGCCGAGCAGGACGGCGCCGAAGAGCATCACGAAGACGAACACGCTGAACAGCATCGCTCGGCGCTCCTCGGCGCGCTCCGCCGTGCTGCGGTAGAAGAGCGAGAGGGCGCCGTTCTGACCGAGGATCATGACCGTGCCGAGCATGGTCGACACGGTCAGCGCGAACGACATGACGCCGTAGTCTTCACGCGTCAAGTAGGTGGTGTAGATGGGGATCAGAATGATGGCGGCCGCACGGGGGAGGAGGGAGCCCAGACCGTAGACGGTTGAGTCCTTGAAGACGCGGGCGATCTCCTTGCGCACGGGCCGGACGCCTCCTGCTGGTTGCGCGACGAGGGCTGATACTACCACTGCCCTCAGGCGTCGCGGCTGCTCGGTGGTGAGGGTGCGCGGCGCCTCCGGGCGCTCCCCTCCATCGCCGCCGAGCCGGCCCTCCGATATGATGGTTCGACGTCGCCGGACGAGTACGACCGGCGTGTCGCAGGCAAACGAGGGAGGGCCAGCATGTCGGATCCCGGCACCCTGGATGGCGTCTGGATCATGGTGCCCGCGCGCGGCGGCTCGAGGGGTATCCGCGGAAAGAACCTTCGCACCCTCGCCGGCAGGCCGCTCATCCTTCACGTCCTCGACGAGCTGTCCCGCGTGGTGCCGCGCGAGCGGCTGATCGTCTCGACCGACGACTCACTCATCACCCATGCCGTCGAGGGCCGCGCCGTGGTCCATCAGCGGCCCTCGGAGCTGGCCGACGACCGCTGCACGCTGGACGAGGTCGCCGTCGCCGTGGCGCGCTGGGCGCGGGAACGCGGCGCCTCCGAAAGCGACGTGCTCATCACCGTGCAGCCCACGAGCCCGTTCTTGCGCGCCGCATCCGTGCGCGAGGCGGCGGCGCGCTTCGCCGCCGGCGCGGCCAGCGTGGTCTCCGTGCGCGACGATCGCGGCCTGCGCTGGACGATCGACGAAGGCGGCCGGCCCGCGCCGCTCTTCAGCCGGCGCGTCAACCGCCAGTGGCTGCCGCCCACCTTCGTCGAGACGGGCGGCATGATCGGCGCGCGCCTGGGCGACATCGTCGCCAAAGGCACGCGCATCGTGGAGCCGGTCTCCCTCGTCGAGCTCGGTCCTGTGGAAGGCCTGGACATCGACACGTACGCGGATTGGGCGGTGGCCGAGTTTCACGCCAGCCGCCGGCGCGTCGTCATTCGCGCCGACGCGGGCCCGGACCTCGGCATGGGGCACGTGTACCGCGCCTACGCGCTCTTCCTCGAACTGCACGACCATGACGTGCGTGTGGTCGTGCGCGACGACGAGGCCCACCGGCTCGGCGCCGAGTTCCTCGCCGGCCACGACGTCTCCCTGGAGCGTGTCGCCGACGAAGCGGCCTTTCACCGCTACTTGGAGGGTTTCGAGCCGCATGTCGTGATTGTCGACATGCTGGACACCGACGAGGACTACATGGCGCCCATCAGGTCGCTCACGCCGTTCCTCGTCGCCGTGGAGGATCTCGGCCCCGGCGCGCAACTCGCGGATATCGTCATCAACGACTTGTATACGGACTTCTATGCGGCCGAGAACCACTGGTACGGTGTGCGCTACGCGGTCCTCGGCCCGCAGTTCGAGAGCGTCGGGGCACTGCCGGCGATGCGCGCCGAGGTGAGGCGGATTCTGGTCACATTCGGCGGCGCCGACCCTCGCGGTCTCACTACGAAGGCGCTGCGCGCAATCGCCGAGACCGAGTTCGACGGTGACGTCACCGTGGTTCTCGGCCCCGGATACAGGCACGGCGAGATCGACCTTGCCGAGTACGGCCTCACCGGCACGGTCCTGCGGTCGGTTACCGATCTCGCCGTCGTCATGCGCGACTGCGACGTCGCCCTCACCAGCGCCGGGCGCACCGTCACCGAGCTCATGACGCAGGGCATTCCGACCATCGCCCTGTGCCAGAACATGCGCGAGCTCATGCATACACATGCGTCCAGCCCGTTCGGTGTCACCAACCTCGGGCTGGGCGAGCACGTCACGGTCGGCACGCTGGCTCAGCACGTGGCGTTGCTGCTCGGCGACGCGCGCCTTCGCGCGGCCATGCGGGCGCGCATGCTCGCCGCGGTGCGCGACAGGTCCAACCGCCGCATCGTGGCCGACATCATGGCCGCCGCCGAGGCGTCACGGCAACGGAAGGAGTGAGCGTGGAGCGGTCTACCATCCAGATCGGCGCCAAGGTCATCGGCGACGAGCACAGGCCGTTCGTCATGGCCGAGGCCGGAGTGCACCACTACAACAGCGTCGAGCTGGCCAAGGAGTACCTGCGCCAGGCGCGCGTCGCCGGCGCGCACGCGGTGAAGTTCCAGACGTACGACGCCGCGAGACTGGCGACGCGCTGGGCGCCGACCTACTGGAACGACACCAGCGGACGCACGCAGTACGACATCTTCGTCCAGCGCTCGCGGCTCACCGAAAACGAGTACGCCGAGCTGTTCGCCTACGCGACGGAGCTCGGCATCATGCTGCTCTCGACGCCGTTCGACCCGGACGCGGCGCGTATGCTCGACCGTCTCGGCATGCCGGCCTTCAAGATCGCCTCCGCCGACATCACCGACCTGCCCTTGCTGCGCGTCGTCTCCTCGTTCGGCAAGCCGATCCTGCTCTCCACCGGAGCCTCAACCGTCGAGGAGATCCGGCGCACGGTGGAGGCGCTGCGGCCGAGCGGCTGCCCGTTGGCGCTGCTTCACTGCACGCTCGCCTATCCCACGCCCATCGCCGTCGCCAATCTGCGTCGCATCTCGGCCTTGCGCGAGGAGTTCCCGGACCTCGTCATCGGCTACTCGGACCACACGCGGCCGCAAGAGTCGGAGCTCGCCTGCCCGCTCGCCGTGGGGCTGGGGGCGCGGATCATCGAGAAGCACTACACGCTGAACAAGGCGCTCCCGGACGACGATCACAACCACGCCGTCGACCAGGCCGGCCTCTGTCGTCTCGTGCGGGACTGTCGCGACGCCTGGACGCAGACGTGGCCGTACGCCGAGATGACCGACTCGGAGATGGCCGCTCGTACCTACGCACGGCGGAGTATCGTGGCGGCCCACGACCTGCCCGCCGGACACCTCATCGCGGCCGGCGACGTCGACGCCAAGCGGCCCGGCACCGGCATCTCGCCGCTCGAGATCGACGAGGTGCTGGGCCGCCGCACGGCGCGCGCCTTCGCGGCGGACGAGCTCATCGCCTACGACGGGCTGGACTAGCGCGGCGCTGCGCCGCCCGCGAGGCTGCCGGCGGCCGCGATGCGGGCGGCGCCGTGCGGCCGCGGCTTCGTCCGGCTCGCCCGGCGCGCTTGTCCGCGCCGTCAAACGTCGCGGATGAACGCCTCCATGACCGGCCACGTCGCGTCGATGCGCCCCGGCACGGCGGCGCAGCGCGCGAAGCCGTTCTCGATCTCGGCGCGAACCGTGGCGAGCGCCTCCGGCACCGCCGCCGCGCGCGCCGCCTTCACGGGGAAGCGTCGCGCCATGATGCGCGCCGCGCGCGGCGACGACAGCGTCCGCGCCGCGCGGCTGGACCAGGTGAGCTCCCAGGCGCGCACGCCGGGCGCGCCCAGCGCTTCGGTCGCCCCTCGGCCGCGGCCGTCTTCTTCGAGCAGGATGCTCGGCAGTCGCCGCGACAGGAAGTACAGGTGCCCGTGCAGCCGGTAGCCGACGTGCAGGTCGCAGTCGTTGTAGAAGGCGATGCGCTCGAGGTCGTAGGAGACGTCCTCGACGCGACAGCCGAGATCTCGGGCGAAGGCGGCGTATCGGGCGAGCAGGGCCGCCGCGGCGGGCGGGGTTTGGGCGTCCGCGGCGATGCCGCGGTGAAAGGCCACCACGATCTCGGCCGCGGGCAGCATGGCGCGCAGCCCGTAGAGGATCTCGCGGCTCTGCTGGTGAAAGACCTCCTGCTCCGGCGGGGTGAAGACCACGCGGCGCACCTCGGAGGGAATTCGCAGCGGCGTGCCGAGGCTGTCCAGGTGGTACCAGACGGGACAGCCGGTCATCACGCCGTCGATGCCGTTGCGTCTGAGCACCTCGAGCGAGAGGTGGTCGCGAGCCGAGTAGCGCCCCCGGTCGCCGAGCGCGCGCACGAGCGCTAGGGTGCGCTCCGTGAACCGGTAGTGCTCGAGATTGAAGTCGTCGCCGGGATCGCCTTTCCAGCCGAGGCCGAGGAACCGCACCGGCACCCCCAGGCGCGGCAACGTGCCGGGGTCGCTGAAGAGGGGATAGACCGAACCGTACATCCCCGGGCGGTAGCCGGGGCCGCCGGCGACGACCACGGCCCGCGCCGCCGCGATCTCCTCCTCGTGGCCGTCGAGCGGCTGCCAGTTGGGCAGCCAGAGGATCTCGTCGCCCAGCACATGGCTCAGGAGGGCGCGCACGCGGTCGGTGATGAGAAAGTCGCCGATGTTCTTCTTGGCGCCTGAGAGCAGGACGATCATCGGGCGATGATACCCCATGGCCGCAGCGTCGCGACCGGGGGCGCCTGCCCGTGGCGCAGAGGCGGGCGTGAGCGGATCGCGCCGCGCCGGCCTCACTCGCGCGTTCGGTCCGCCATGTCTTGGCCCGTACGCGGGCGCGCGTCCCGCGACGACGGTCGCACGGCGCGCTCGGTTCTCCCGGGGCTGCTGTACAATCCGCCCAGGGACGGGGGGCGGGCCGGGCCTGCCTGCGTCGCCGGCCCGCTCGTCCACGCTCGGAGGGAGGTCGGCAGTGCCGGATCCAGCGACCCTCGTGAAGATGTCCAAGCCGTTCGTCTGGCGTGCGCAGAGGCTCGGCAAGTCCGCCGTTCGCGGCTACTACACCGCCCTGGCGGAGTCGACCGTCGCCGCCTGCGGCCCCGGTTTGCGTGTCAACGGACGCACGCGCCTTACGCGCGAGACGTACCTCGGTCGCAACGTCCACATGAACGGCCTCGAGGTGTGGGGCCACGGCTCGGTGCGCATCGGCGACAACTTTCACTCCGGGCCGGGTTGTCTCCTCATCGCGCAGAACCACAACTACGATCGAGGCGAGGCCGTGCCCTACGACGCCAGCTACGTCCCCAAGGACATCACGATCGGCGACAACGTGTGGCTGGGCGCGCGGGTCATCATTCTCGCCGGCGTGACGATCGGCGACGGCGCCATCATTCAGGCGGGCTCCTGCGTGGTCCGGGATGTGCCCCGCTGCGCTCTCGCCGGCGGGCACCCGGCACAGGTCTTCGGGTACCGGGACATCGAGCATTACGAGCGTCTCGTAGCCGCCGGCAAGTTCCACTAGCGCCCTCCACGGGGGGCGGTTGACACGCGATTTTCGCCCCCCTATACTGCGCAAGCGCTTTCGGAGTCCGCTCGTTGCAGCAGTGTTGCGGCGATGACCACAAAGCGCGAGGCCGTTGCAAACGTCCGGCACTTCTGCTATAGTCAGAAACCCGCCGGAAGTTGCGGTGCGGGTACTCACTCTCGTGACATTGGATGTCCGAGGTTGTGCGCCCTGAAACCGGTCGGCGGCCCGACAGTGTGCCTACGTGGCACGCGGTCTTTGAAAACTGAACAGGATGAGGAAGCCGATCGTGTCCGCCCTTGGGCGGCAACCGATCGGTGGACGCCAGTGCGCCTGGCGCACCCTCGGGTGCGTCTGGTTCAAATGATTTACCCCGTCCGTGATCCGACATTGCTGAAACCGGCGGCCCTCGGGCCATCGGCGGAGGATCACAGACAACTGGAGTGCTTGTCACTCCAGCTTTTGAGCTTTCGAGCTCTTCTAAGCTTGTCCCGGGGCTTCGGCCCCGAGCACCAAGTTTTCATGGAGAGTTTGATC
>ENA-ORXD01001381-ORXD01001381.1-sediment-metagenome-genome-assembly--contig:-NODE-1381-length-20480-cov-4.379993_pt1 | contig 20480 bp, 16 predicted proteins | sample MGYA00237862_ERZ511471 | MGnify/ENA metagenome assembly ERZ511471
TGCCGAGCTGGAGAAGCAGGACAAGGAGCTGACCACTCAGTGGGAAGGCGAGCGAGGCGGCATCGACCAGATCAAGCAGCTCAAGCAGCAGATCGAACGGGCCCAGACGGAGTTCGAGGACGCCCAGCGCAGAGGCGAACTGGAACGGGCCGCCCGTCTGAAGTACGAGACCATCGCCAACCTCAAGAAGGACCTGGACGCCAGAGAAGAGCAGCTCGTCCGATCGGAGAAGACCCACAAGATGCTCCAGGACGAGGTCACCGAGGAGCACATCGCGCAGGTCGTCGCCAAGTGGACCGGCATCCCGGTCTCCCGGCTATTGACGGGCGAGCGGGAACGCCTGATCAAGATGGAAGAGCAGATCCGCGAGCGGGTCGTCGGGCAGGAGGAAGCGATCGCGGCATTATGCAACGCGGTGCGTCGCAGCCGCTCGGGGCTTTCGGACCCGAACCGGCCGATCGGCACGTTTCTGTTCCTTGGGCCCACCGGCGTCGGAAAGACCGAGCTGAGCAAGGCGCTGGCCTACTTCCTGTTCAACGACGTCAATGCGATGGTGCGCATCGACATGAGCGAATTCATGGAGCCGCATTCGGTGGCCCGGCTGATCGGCGCCCCTCCCGGCTACGTGGGCTACGAGGAAGGGGGGCGATTGACGGAAGCGGTGCGCCGCAAGCCCTACTCCGTGATCCTGCTCGACGAGATCGAGAAGGCCCATCCGGACGTTTTCAACGTCCTGCTCCAGGTTTTCGACGATGGCCGGCTGACCGACGGCAAGGGTCGCACGGTCGATTTCAAGAACACGGTCGTCATTATGACCAGCAACATCGCCAGCCAGCAGATCCAGCAGCTCTCGGAAGAGAAGGGCGCCGACTGGGAGATCGAAGCCCATGTCAAGGAGGCACTCAAGCAGGTGTTCAAGCCCGAGTTCCTCAACCGGATCGACGAGATGATCACCTTCCGGGCCCTCACCGTGGGGGACATCGACCGGATCGTGGACATCCAGATCGGGAATCTCCGGAAACGGCTCGCCGAACGGCGGATCACCATCGATCTCACCGGCGGGGCCAAGGAATATCTGGCCCGGGAAGGCTACAGCCCGGTGTACGGGGCGAGACCGCTCAAGCGGGCGATACAGAAATATCTGGAAAACGAACTGGCGCTTCGCATCCTGGAAGGAGATTTTCAGGAAGGGGACCGTATCGTCGTGGACCGCGCCGCCGGGACGGACGGCCTTGATTTCCGGAAGGCCTGACGGGTATAATCGGCGCCCGGAACCCGGTTCCGGTGAAAGCGCACGGGAGGTATGAAATGAACCGGTTGCGAACGGTGATTCTTCTGGGAGCCCTGACGGGGCTCCTCATGCTCATCGGAGGATATTTCGGCGGGAGGCAGGGGGTCGTCATCGCCTTTGTCATCGCCGTGGTCATGAATTTCGGGACCTACTGGTTTTCCGACAAGGTTGTCCTGGCCATGTACCGGGGCCGGGAGGTTTCCGAGGCGCAGGCGCCGGAACTTTTCGGGATCGTGAAAAGTCTCGCCCTTCGGGCGGGCCTTCCCATGCCGCGGGTGTACATCATTCCCGGCGAGACCCCCAACGCATTCGCCACGGGACGGGACTACGACCATGCGGTGGTGGCGGTGACGGAGGGGCTTCTCCGCATCCTGAACCGGGAGGAGCTGGAAGGGGTTCTCGGCCATGAACTCACCCACGTCAAGAACCGGGACATCCTCATCGGTTCCATCGCCGCGACCATCGGCGGGGCGGTGGTCATGCTCGCCAACATGGCCCAGTGGGCGGCTATTTTCGGTTTCGGGAGGAGCGACGACGACGAGCAGGGGGGAGGGATGCTCGGCCTCCTTGCCATGGCCATTCTCGCTCCCATCGCCGCCATGATCATCCAGATGGCCATTTCCCGGTCCCGGGAGTACCTCGCCGACGACGGCGGGGCCTCCGTCTCGGGAAAGCCGTACGCTCTCGCGAGCGCCCTGGAGAAGCTCTCCTACGCGGCCAAGGTGAAGCCCATGCAGGCGAACCCTTCGACGGCCCACATGTTCATCGTGAACCCCCTTACCGGGCGGTCGCTGGCGAATCTGTTCAGCACCCACCCCCCGATCGAAAAGAGGATCGAGCGGCTTCGGGCGATGAGGCCCGCCTGAGGCCGCCCTCCTCCCCTCGGCGTGCCCTTTCGTACGCCTTCGTCGGGATTCGGGCGCACTGCCCGCGGAGCTTTTTACGAAGCCGTCAGACTTTGCATGAGACCGTTTCTTGAAAATCGGAAAAGAAAGGCGAGGGCGGAAACAATGGCGGAAAAAGAGGATGACAAGGGATTTTCCGTGAAGGACAGGCGGATGTTTTCACAGGAGGGGGAGGTCCGGGAAGACGCGGCGCCGGAAGCCGCCGGGGAGGAAAGGACGGAAGGGCCGCCCCCGCGCCGGAAGGCTCCGGAGGAGGGCGGAAAGGGGGAAGAGAAGCAGGAAGCCCCCTGGCCGGAAATAAACTTTTCCGGATTCGTTCTTTCCCTTCACACGTCGGCCCTGTTTCACTTCGGAGATTTTCAGGATCCCGGGTCCGGAGAGAAGAAGGTCGATCTCGACGCGGCGAAGCAGACCATCGACATCCTTTCCATGCTGAAGGAAAAGACCGCGGGAAACCTGACGGAGAACGAGCAGCGGCTGATCGACGGCGCGCTTTTCGAACTTCGGATGCGGTACGTGAAAGAAAAGGGCATCCGGTGATCGTCAGGAATTCCTACGCCAAGGTCAACCTGTACCTCCGCGTTCTCGGCAGGAGGCCCGACGGCTACCACGAGATCGCCACGCTCATGCAGAAAATCACCCTGTGCGACGAAATGCGCTTCGAGCCGGGGGGAAGGGGGATCGTGCTCCGATGTCCCGGGACGGACCTTCCGGAGGACGGGGGAAACATCGTCCGGAGGGCTGCCGACGCCCTTTTCGCCCGGGCGGGACGTTCCATGGACGTGGCCGTGACGATCCGCAAGCGCATCCCCGTCGCCGCGGGCCTGGGCGGGGGAAGCTCCAATGCGGCGGTGACCCTGGAAGCGCTCAACGAACTCATGGGGAACCCCCTGAAGCCGGAGGACCTCCTGGATCTCGCCTCCCGGCTGGGTGCCGACGTGCCGTTCTTCCTCGGCGGAGGAACCGCCTGGGCCTTCGGGATCGGGGAGCGCCTCGTTCCGGAGAGCCTCCCTCCCTTCTGGCTCGTTCTCGTCAATCCCGGCTACGAAGTTTCCACGAAAGCGGTCTACGAGGGGCTAAAAATGGGATTGACAAACGGGGGAATCCAATATAAGATCCCCCGACTTGAGACGGTACCCCGGATCGTTCAGCATCTCCGCAATGATCTCGAAACGGTGACGATGAGCCTCCATCCCGATCTTTCGGAAATCAAGGAACAATTGAAGGCAGCCGGGGCGATGGGTGCGCTCATGTCCGGGAGCGGTCCCACGGTGTTCGGAATCTTTGAAACGGAAGAAGAGGCAATCCAGGGGGAGATGTCCTTGAAGCAACAGGGTGCAGGATCGGTTTTCAGGGCCCGCACGTTCTGACCGGATTCACGGAGGGATCCTGTGATTACTGGGGCGTCGTCAAGCGGTAAGACACAGGATTTTGGTTCCTGCATCCGGAGGTTCGAATCCTCCCGCCCCAGCCAGTATCCAAGGCGAAAGAATCATGCTCGAAAGAATGCGCATATTTTCCGGCAACGCGAATCTTCCCCTCGCAGGGAGGATCTGTGAGCGGCTCGGCGTCGCTCTCGGGAAGGCCAACGTATCCACCTTCAGCGACGGCGAAACCCGGGTTGAAATCGATGAAAACGTGAGGGGGATGGACGTTTTCATCATCCAGTCCACCTGTCCTCCAGTCAATGTCAGCATCATGGAGCTTTTGATCCTGATCGACGCCATGAAACGGGCGTCGGCGGACCGGGTGACCGCGGTGATCCCCTATTACGGGTATGCCCGCCAGGACCGGAAGGCCTCCCCCCGGGCGCCCATCACGGCGAAACTGGTGGCCGACCTCCTCACGCAGGCGGGGGCGAGCCGGATTCTCGCCATGGATCTCCACGCCGGCCAGATCCAGGGTTTTTTCAACATCCCCGTGGACAACCTCTATGCCACGTCGGTCCTCGTGGACCACATACGGAGGAATTACCAGGACAATCTGGTCATCGTCTCCCCCGACACGGGGGGCGTGGTGCGTGCCAGGGCATTCGCCATGCGCCTCGGCGCCGCGCTTGCCATCATCGACAAGCGCCGGGACGCCCCGAACGAGTCCCAGGTGATGAACGTCATCGGAGACGTGAGGGGAAAGAAGGCCATCATCCTCGACGACATGATCGACACGGCGGGAACGGTCGTCCAGGCGGCCCAGGCCCTTCTGGACAACGGGGCCGTGGAGGTTTCGGCATGCTGCACCCATCCGGTTCTCTCCGGACCCGCCATCGCCAGGATCATGGCATCCAACCTGAAAGAGATCATCGCCACGGATACGATCCCCCTTCGAGGAGATTCGATGTCCTGCGACCGGATCAGGATCCTCACGATTGCGGGTCTGCTGAGCGAGGCGATCCGGAGGATCTATTACAACGAATCGGTCAGTTCACTCTTTATATAGGAGCGGTTCATGGAAACAGTGACTTTGAAAGCGGAGGTCCGGAATGCCACGAAAAAGGGACCTTCCCGGAGATTGAGGGCCAGGGGATTCGTTCCGGCCATCCTGTACGGGTCCAGGCAGGAGCCGGTCATGATCGCCGTCGGTTCCGAAGAACTCCTGGAAATCATGAAAAAGGAAAGAAAAGAGGGAGTCTTTGTCCGTCTTGCAATCCAGGGGGACGGCGGGGCGATGGAACGGCTCTCCGTGCTCAAGGACGTTCAGGTCAATACGGTGAAAAAACGGCTCGACCATGCGGATTTTTATGAAATCCGGATGGATCGGGAGCTGACCCTCGAGGTTCCCATCATCCTGAAAGGACGTGCCAAGGGCCAGGAACTGGGAGGAGATGTCCAGCACATGAGGCGGGAACTCAGAGTGGCGGGTCTTCCCGGGAAACTCCCCGAGGCGATCGAACTCGATATTTCCGACCTCAGTGTGGGAGACAGCCTGAGAGTGAAGGAATTATCCGTTCCCGAAGGGGTTCGCCTGGTGGATCACGGCGATGTCGTGATCGTCCATATTGCCGTCACCCGGGCAAGCGCCCAGGTGCTGGAGCAGGGCCCGGCGGAGGAGGCGGCGGAAGCCGCCCCGGCGGAAGGAGCGACGGCCGGGGAAGCGTAAATCCGGCGGTCTTTGTAACCCTTCGTGTTTTCATGGATCTGGAAAAAAAGAGATAAGGAGGCCCCTGTCGACTGGGCGATATTCGGGCTCGGGAATCCCGGAGACGGTTATGCCCGGACCCGGCACAACATGGGCTACATGACCCTGGATGTCCTCGGCAGGGAGGAGGACATCTCGTTCTCTCAGAAAAAGTTCGACGCCCGGGTGGGTAGAGGGATGCTTTCCGGTTGCGGGGTTCTCCTGGTGAAGCCGGAAACCTATATGAACCGGAGCGGGATCGCCGTAGTCCGGTTCGTTCATTTCTACCGACTGGACATGGAGCGGGTGATCGTCGTCCACGACGACCTCGATCTGCCCCCGGGGGATGTGCGGGTCAAATCGGGTGGCGGAACGGCCGGTCACAAGGGCCTCGATTCCATCGTCCGGGAGACAGGACATGCCGATTTTGTAAGGGTCCGCATCGGGATCGGACGGCCGGACGGTCCAACGGCCGTGGAGCGGTACGTGCTTGAGCGCTTTTCCGAGGAGGAGATGCCCGTGGCGGCATCGGCGGCGGAAAGAGCGGCCGGCGCGGTGAGGGAAGTGATCTCATCCGGTCCCGGGCGGGCGATGAACAGGGTGAACGTAAGGCCACAAAAAATTTAAGTTAAGGAGGTACAGGCGGAGGTTATGGGTGCATTAGTGAATTATTCATGGTTGCTTGGCATCATCGGACTCGTACTTGCGTATTTGATTTACCGGTACGTCATGTCCTTTTCCCCAGGAAACGAAGTCATGGTGGAGATCATGGACCGGATTCACGCCGGTGCCATGGTGTTCCTGAAACGGGAGTACAAGATCATCTCGATCTTCATCGTGGTGGTCTTCATCCTCCTTTACATCGGTCTCGGTTCGATCTGGACCTCCATCGCCTTCCTGGCCGGCGCCTGCGGCTCCCTGCTCGCCGGTGTGTTCGGGATGCAGGCGGCGACGAAGTCCAATGCGAGAACCGCAGAAGCGGCGAAGACCTACGGCCAGGGCCGAGCCCTGACGGTGGCCTTCTACGGCGGATCGGTCATGGGTCTTGCCGTGGCGAGCCTCGGGCTTTTGGGCCTCGGAATCTTCTTCTATTACTTCTCCGGTAAGAACCCGAGCGTCATCAACGGGTTTGCCATGGGCGCATCGTCCATCGCCCTCTTTGCCCGTGTCGGCGGCGGAATCTTCACGAAGACCGCGGACGTGGGATCGGACCTGGTGGGAAAGGTCGAAGCGGGGATTCCCGAAGACGACCCCCGGAACCCGGGCGTTACGGCGGACAACGTCGGTGACAACGTGGGCGACATCGCCGGCATGGGCGCCGACCTTTACGAGTCCTATTGCGGTTCCGTGGTCGCCGCTATCGCCATCGGCGTCACCATGGGCGAGCACAGCATGGTCTGGATGAGCCTTCCCATGATGTTCATCATGGTCGGTCTCGTCGCCTCCATGATCGGCATCGGTCTCTTCAACTTCCTGAAGAACCTGTCCCCGCAGGCGGCCCTCAGCAACTCCCTCTACATTGCTGGCATTCTCTTCATCATCGCTTCCTTCTTCGTCGTGAAATACGCGACGGCCAACATGACCCCCGAGTACCTGAAGAGCATCGGCATGGTGAGCAAGCTCGGTCCCTTCTGGGCGGTCATTCTCGGCATCATCTGCGGGATGCTCATCGGCGGGATCACCGAGTACTACACGGCCCATAAGCCTGTCATCCGGATCGCCGAAGCCTCCCAGACCGGTCCGGCCACGAACATCATCGCCGGGTTCGCCGTGGGCCTCGAGAGCGTCGTCCTCCCGGTCTTCTTCATCGCCATTTCCATCTGGATCGCTTTTGTCTGCGCCGGTCTCTATGGGATCGCCATCGCCGGCGTCGGCATGCTCGGCACGGTCGGCATGACCATGTCGGTGGACAGCTACGGTCCCATCGCGGACAACGCGGGCGGGATCGCGGAACAGGCCCATATGCCGCCCCAGACCCGGGAAATCACCGACGGTCTGGATGCCGTGGGGAACACGACGGCGGCCATCGGGAAGGGCTTCGCCATCGGCTCCGCCGCCCTGACGGCGCTGGCCATGTTCGCCGCCTTCACGGCGACGGTGAAAACCTATCCCGGCTTCGAGAACTTTATCCTTGACCTCACGGAAGCCCACGTCATCACCGGCGTCTTCCTCGGCGGTCTCTTCCCCTGCCTCGTCGCGGCCCTGACCATGACGGCGGTGGGCGATGCGGCCTTCGACATGGTGAATGAAATCCGCAGGCAGTTCAGGGAGATCCCGGGAATCATGGAAGGGACCACTCCCCCCGACACGAACCGTTGCGTTGACATCGCCACGACGGCGGCCCTGAAGCGGATGATTCTTCCGGGCGTGTCGGCGGTCGCCGCGCCGGTCATCGTCGGCATGTTCATCGGCCCCGCGGCCCTTGGCGGATTCCTCGGCGGCGCCACCCTGACGGGTGTGGTGATCGGTCTTCTCATGGCCAATGCCGGCGGTGCCTGGGACAACGGGAAGAAGTACATCGAGAGGGGCAACTTCGGCGGGAAGGGTTCCGCCGCCCACAAGGCCGCCGTCATCGGCGACACCGTCGGCGACCCCTTCAAGGACACCAGCGGTCCCTCGATGAACATCCTCATCAAGCTCATGTCCGTCGTTTCCCTCGTGACGACGCCGGCCATCATCACCGTCTTCAGGATGATCTACGGCTAGAGCATGAGGCGGTAACAGATGCAAGGAAAGGGCGGCCCCGGAAGGGGCCGCCTTTTTTTTCGTGCGGTCCATGGGATTTCCTCGGTCCTGCAGTCCGGGGTTTCAGCCCCGGGGGCCGTGTTTGTCCCGTTTCGCGGACTACCGGATTCCCGGACGCCTTCTCCCGGGACTTGACAGGGCGGGGGAAACCGTCTTATTAGAAAATTCGCGGGCGCGAAGGGCCGACACGGTTCAGGAACGCCGCGGGAAGGAGAACGGACGTGGGATTTCGATGCGGCATCATCGGCCTTCCGAATGTGGGGAAATCCACGATATTCAATGCCCTTACCGCGGCGGGCGCCGCCGTGGCCAACTATCCCTTCTGCACCATCGATCCGAACGTCGGTGTCGTCCGCGTGCCGGACCGGCGGCTGGACTACATCTCCTCGATCCTGAAACCTCCCAAAACGACGTACACGGTCATGGAATTCCTCGACATCGCCGGTCTCGTCCAGGGCGCGAGCCGCGGGGAGGGCCTGGGCAACAAGTTTCTCGGGCATATCCGTGACGTGGAGGCGGTCGTCCATATCGTCCGCTGCTTCGACAATCCCGACGTTGTCCACATCTACGGCCCCGTGGACCCTGTCCGGGACGCGGAAATCATCAACACGGAGATGGCCCTGGCGGACCTTGAGACGGTGGAGCGGCGCATCGAGCGGGCGGAGCGGCTCTCGAAGACGGGGGACAAGGGAAAACAGAAGGAAATCGCCCTGTGCGGAAGGCTACGGGACGCCCTGGGAAAAGGCACCCCCGTCCGGAACCTGTCCTTCGACGCGGCGGAAAAGGAAATCATCGACGATCTGCACCTCCTTACGGACAAGAAGGTTCTCTATGTGGCGAACGTGAGCGAGGAGGTCCTCAAGGGGAAAAAGGCGTATGTGGAGCGCCTGGAGGACGTCGCCGGTAAGGAAGGATCGGAAGTTGTGCCCATCTGCGGGGACCTGGAGTCGGAAATCGCCCTGCTGGAGGAAGAGGAGAGGGCGGAATTCCTTGCCGATCTGGGCCTCAAGGAATCGGGACTCGAACATCTCATCCACGCGGGATACCGTCTTCTGGACCTGATCACTTTTTACACGACGGCGGGGCCGGAGCTTCGGGCATGGACCGTCCGGAGAGGCACGAAGGCCCCCGAAGCGGCGGGGAAGATACACACCGACATGGAGAAGGGTTTTATCCGCGCCGAGGTGGCGGCCTTCGAGGATTTCCGTTCCTCGGGGAGCCTTGCCGCCGCGAAAGAGAAGGGGCTGATCCGTTCCGAGGGCAGGGAGTACGTGCTCCAGGACGGGGATATCGTCTATTTCCGTTTCAACGTGTGACGACTCCGGAAGGGGTCCGTATCCTTCGACGCCTCTGCCGCCGGCGCCGCGGCGGATCCATGCCGACGCATGCTTCCCGGAAGAGGAATTTTCAAAAATTTCCCGCGGATTACAGATTTGTCATTTCACGGCGGTGTGGCCGTATCGGCTTTTCGGGCAAAAAAAATCGGTGGCGGGATTTCCGCCACCGTTTTCTCTCGGCGACCGTCAGAGCCTTGACATCTGCTCCGCCAGTCCGCCTTTATAGGGGGCCGGTGGGTGGAAAGGAGGGAACATAAAACCACCCACCGTTAGGCAACTATGTCCGGCCTTTTTGGCCTCTCACTCATCGTCCCAGGGATAATCGGAAAGGAAGAAAAAATCGCTCAAGTTTCCTTTTTTCTTGTCTCCGTTCCCTGTCGTGTTCGCTCCTCTCTTTTCCGTCTCTCCGTTTTTCTTTCCTGGAAGAAAAAAACTGTTTCCCTGATTCTTGTATCGCTCCTCTTCTTTAACGCCCGTTTCCTTCTTCCCGTGTTTCATTCAATGGAGTGTCTTTTTGTATCTCGTCTCTTTGCTCTCTTATTTAGCAAAAGGGGTGCCAGATGGCGGTGCGATTTGGAAAAATATTCGTATTAATTTATTGCGAAGGAATATCGCTTAGATACGAGGATATTTCGGGAGGCATGGCGGCGCCCGATCCCCGTTGGGCCGGAATTCCCGGAAGGATGGAAGCCCTGTTTTGGATTATATGGGCGAATATCGCACGGAATAAACCTATATCTATGTGATAATCTGGTACATATTGGGAATATCCTGATTTATGCGAAATTAGCACGGTGCGTGCGTTACGCGCACTTGCTTCGGGTGGCGGCAAGGCGGCTCAAAGCTGATGAAGTCGTAAAAAGGCCAAATCAACACTTTTTCGAACGGCAAAGTAAAAAGCTCCATAAGCAAGGCGCCCGAATCCCGAGGAATGAGGCGTACTGATGGTACGCCAAAGGGTCAAGGGAAGAAGGGGAACGCAGCATATGGGCTTTTTACGAAGCCGTCAAAGCTGGATGTAATCCACCGATTCCGTCGTGGAACGATCCTGCTCGATCTTCTTCAACTCCCGCAGCAGGGCGTAGCGGGAGATCCCCAGACGGCGGGCCGCCTCCGACTTGTTGCCCCCGCTGAGTTCCAGGGTTTTTTTGAGGAGACGTTCCTTGACCTGGTTCATGACGTGAAGGAGCAGCATCCTGTAGTTGACGGGCTTTTCCCCGGCTTCGGGAAGGAAAACCTCCGGAGGGGCGAGCATGCGGCCTCCCCCGGGGGAGGTCCTGATTTCCCGTGGAAGATCGTCGCCCGTGATGAGGGATCCCACGTTCTGCAGGATCATGACCCGCTCGATGATGTTCTTGAGTTCCCGAACGTTTCCCGGCCATGAATACCGCAGGAGAATCGCCTCCGCGTCCGCGGTGAACCCCCGGACGCGCTTGTTCAGCTTCTCGTTGAATTCCTGCACGTAATGCCGGGCCAAAAGGAGGATGTCGTCCTCCCTTTCCCTCAGGGGAGGGAGGATGACGGGAACCACGCTGATGCGGTAATAGAGGTCTTCCCTGAAATGGCCTTCCGCGACCATGCGGCCCAGGTCGCGGTTGGTGGCGAATATGAACCGGACGTCCGTGTGGATGTTTTCGTTTCCGCCGAGGCGGCGGATGTAGCCGTCCTCCAGCATTCGGAGGAACTTGGCCTGGAGGGGGAAACTCATGTCTCCGATTTCGTCGAGGAACATGGTGCCTCCGGTGGCGTATTCCAGAAGGCCCACCTTTCTCTTCCTTGCGTCCGTGAACGCTCCCGCCTCGTACCCGAAAAGCTCGCTTTCCAGGAGGGTCCCCGGGATGGCCGCGCAATTCACGTCGACGAACCGCATCGTCCGGCGGTCCCCCTGGCGGTGAATGGCCCTGGCGAACAGCTCCTTTCCCGTCCCGCTCTCCCCCTGGATCAGGATGTTGGTGTTGTGCTTGGAAACTTCCCGGATGACGTGGAAGAGGCCCTGCATCTTCTTCGACCCGCCGAGGATGTTGTGGAACCCGAGGAGTTTGTCCTCCCGTTCCTTCAGCATCTCCACTTCCTTTTTCAGGGATTTCGCCTCCCGGGACAGGAGGGAGTGCATGATGGCGTTGTCGTAGGACGCCGCGGCGTTCTTCACGAGAATGTCCAGAAAGTTGATCTGGTCCATGGAGAAGGACCCTTTCCGGACGTCCAGGTACAGGACGCCCCTGAACTTGTCCTTGATCCGGAAGGGGACGGCCAGGCAGGAAACAGGGTCCCCGTTGGGGGGTCCGGCGGCGGGGTCCCCGGGAAAGGAGGCGGACACGATCTCCTCGCTTTCCATGGCCTGCCGCACGATCTCCCGGTTGATCTTGTCGTGGGGCTCGTGGTTCTGGTCGACCAGAACCGTTTTCCCGTCGCTGACCAGGTGCTTCTGCCGTTCCACGTCCTGAAAGTACACGAAGGCCCGGTCCGCATCCCCGATCCGGACGGCCTGCTGGACCACGGTTTCATGAAGACTGTCCAGGGAGTAGTTTCCGATCAGCCCGGCCACCGCTTCCTGCAGGATGAGAAGGCGATCGATTCTTTTCCGGTTGTCCTCGAAGAGCCGCGTGTTGTGGATGACGATGCTGATCTGGTTGGCGAAGGTGAGAAGGATGTTGATCTCCTCCTCGGAGAACTTCGCCTTTTCCTTCGACCACAGGGAGATGATGCCGATGACTTCCTTTTCGATTTTCAGGGCGGCGTAGAAGGTGGACCCCCGCTTGTAGAAGTGGGTGATCTTCCGGTCCGTGTCGGTGATTCTCGGGTCCTTTTCCGAATCCTCCAGCGCGATGTACCGGCCGCTTTTGACCACCCGGGTTTCCAGGCATTCGTGCTTGGTGATGTTCAGGTTCAGGGAAAAGGCGCGTTCCGCCTCCTCGGGACTGTAATTCTTGACGACCTTGGTGATGAGGTTTTCCTTCTTTTCATCGAGAAGGCAGATGATCCCCCGCTGGAACCCCATGGTTTCCACGATTTCATCGAGCACCTTCTGGAGAATGTCGTCCACGCTGGACGGCGAGGACAGAAGCGTGCTGATCCGGAAGAACCCGTCCAGGATGGCTTCGGTGGGATAAAATATGTCGTAACTCATGAAATGTGTTTTCTTCCCTTCGCTGTTCCCGCGGCTTCCCCGCCCTCAGATCAGAACGACTTCCTCGCCCCGGTCCTTCAGCCGCTTCATTTCTTCGCTCTTCAGATCCGGCCCTTTCCCGGTCACCAGGGTTTCCAGAACGGGCAGGAAGTTGACCGCGGTGATCACCCGGGGGATGATGACGTAGTCCGCGCCCTCGTTGTACATTTCGAGCGCGCTTTTGATGTTTTCCGCCGTCACGACGACCCGCGCGTGCGGGCACAGCCTGCGCATCTGCCGGATGAGCTTCAGGTTGCTCGTTCCCACGAGGATGGAGTCGGGGATGGTGGAAACCACGACGCGAGCCCCCTCGATCCTTGCGTGATGAAGGGTCTCCATGTTGCTGATGTCCCCGTAGTACACCTTCACGCCCAGGGCCTTCAGCTTCTGGTGCACCGTGGGATTGTAATCGACGACGACGATCTTGTCCTTCATGTCCTGTTTGCGGTCCAGGATTTCCCGGACCAGGGAACTGGCCGTGCGGTAGAAGCCGAGGATCGCGATTTCCTTGTAGGCCTCGGCCGCCGCTTCCTTCGGCGCGTTCTGGATATCCCGGATGCCCACCAGCGACAGGGCGCCGCTCAGGGTTTTCTGGAGGCTGTGGCTGAACTGGATCATGTAGGTCGAAATGATGGAGGTGATGACGAAGACGAAGATGATGATGGACAGCGTGTCCGGACCCACATGGCCGTATTCGGACTTGATGCCGATGGCCGTGATGACGAGGGCGAACTCGCTCAGCTGGGACAGGTTGATGGCGGACAGGAGGCTGACGCGGTGTCCGTTCCCCAGTGCGTACAGGACGGGGAAGACCGAGAGAAAACGCGTTGCGATGAGGAAGACGGCGGCCGCCAGGCAGATGAGCAGGAGTCCCGGGTTGTTCATGGGATTGGGGATCATCATGCCCAGCCCCACAAAGAAGAGGGTGACGAAGAAATCCCGGATGCTGATGATTTTCGAGATGATGTCGAGGTTGTAGGGAAAGGTGGATATGGAAATGCCGGCGATGAGCGCCCCCATTTCCACGGAAAGCCCGAAGAGGTTGGCGATGGCGCACACGAAGAAGCACCATCCCAGGGATGCGACGAGGACGAGTTCGGGCAGTTTGGCGATCTGGCGGAAGATGATCTTGAGGAGGTACTTGCTGATCAGGAAGCTGATGAGGACCAGGAGCCCCCCCTTGGCGAAGGACACAAGGATGAGAAGCACCTTGGGGTTGGCCAGGTTGGGCTGCACGCCGAGAAGGATGATGGCCCAGAGGTCCTGGAACACGAGGACGCCCAGGGTGATCCTCCCCGCCAGGGTGTCCAGCTCGAACTTGTCATAGAGAAGCTTCACCACGATGGCGGTGCTGCTCATGGAGAGGCATGCCCCGAGATAAAGCAGGTCGTACGGGCCTCCCCGGACGGTGATCCCGAAAATGGTGTACGTGGTCGGGCCGGAGCCCCCCAGGGTCACGCCGAGAAGCAGGAAGAACCCCAGCCCCATGGCCAGGCACAGGAGGAACTGGGAAACGCCGGTGACGATGAGCGATTTCCCCGACTCCTTCAGCTTCTTGAGATCCAGTTCGAGGCCGATGATGAAAAGAAGAAGAATGAGCCCGATTTCCGAGATCGTCTGAATGTCCGACTCGCTTCGGATGATGCCCAGGCCGCACTGGGGCCCGATCACCACTCCCGCGAGGACATAGGCGAGAATCAGGGGCTGCCGGATCAGGTTGGCCAGGTAGGCGAACACCGTGGCGGCCAGGATGCTTGCGCTGATGCTGGTGAGAAGGCTCGACCCCTCCCCGCCTCCGCTTGCGAAGACCGTTTCCGGAGAAAAAATGTTCAGAAGGACGAAAACAGCGGGGAAAAAGGGATAAAAGCGGCGGATGCGATCGATCATACGTTCTGGCTCCTCTTTGCGTCGGCCGGGGCGACGTTTCCGAAACCGCCCCCTTGCGGAACATCCTCCTCCCGCCCGCCGGCGTGAGAAAGACGGACCGTCCTGTTCCGACTTTCACGGATCATAGCGAATTTTTCATGCAGGTACAAGGGCTGCGGGCGATACAGGAAAGGATCTTCGGAGATCCCGTCGATTCCCTCACGAGGTCCGGTCATAACGGAGAAACTGCATGGTGAACGTGGCCCGGCCCTGGGTCGCCGATCGAAGATCGGTGGAATAGCCGAACATCTGGCGCAGGGGTACCCGGGCGCGGATATCGCTGATGTTTCCCTTGGGATCGATGCTCTGCACTTCCCCCCGCCGGCTGTTGAGATCGCCGATGACGTCCCCCATGAATTCGGTGGGCGTGATGATGTCGACCGACATGATGGGTTCCAGGAGAATGGGTTCTCCCTGAAGGCAGCCCTCCCGAAGCGCGGTCGCGGCGGCGATGCGGAACCCGACGACGGAGGATTCGCCTTCCTTGTGGGAGCCTCCCGACATCTCCACGATCATGTCCGTCACGGGATAGCCGGCGACGACGCCGCTGGAAAGGCCGTCCTGAAGGCCCTCCCGGACGGCGGCATGGAATTCGGGGGGAATTTCCGCCGGATCGACGGAATCGACGATCCTCGTCCCTTCTCCCCTGAGGTTCGGCTTCAGGTGGATCCTTACATGGCCGAAATGTTTTTTCTCCCCGAGTTCCTTCTGGAATTTTCCTTCTCCGTCGGCTTCCCTGGTGATCGTTTCCCGATACACCACCCGGGGCTTTCCGACGTTCACGTTCGTGTTGAAATCCCGGGTCAGCCGGTCGATGATGATTTCGAGATGAAGTTCCCCCATCCCGGAAAGGACCGTCTGGGCGGTTTCCTCGTCATATTTCACCCTGAGCGTCGGGTCCTCGTCGGTGAGCTTTTCCAGCGCCTGAAGGAGCCTTTCCTGGTCCTGGGGCGTTTTGGCCTCGATGGCGCGGCTGATCACCGGTTCGTAGAACTCGATGGGTTCCAGGACGATGGGGTGCTTCTCGTCGCAGATCGTGTCCCCCGTGGAGGCGGTCTTGAGGCCCACCACCCCGACGATGTTTCCGGCCCCGGCCTCGTCGATCCGCTCCCGCTTGTTGGCGTGCATCTTGAGCAGCCGGGCGACCTTCTCCTTTTTCCCCCGGTTCACGTTGTAGAGGTCGTCTCCCGACTTGATCCGGCCGGAATAGATTCTGAGGAACGAAACCTTCCTTCCCTCCTCCATCATCATGACCTTGAAGACGAGGGCGGACAGGGGCTCCTTGTCGCTGCTGTGCCGCAGTTCCTTTTCCCGGGTCAGGGGATGGACCCCCTCGACGGGAGGGATTTCCTCGGGAGAGGGGAGAAAGTCCACCACGCCGTCGAGAATCGGCTGAACGCCCTTGTTCCTCAGCGCGGAGCCGCAGAAGACCGGAACGCCCTTCAGGGAAAGGGTGGCCTTCCGGATCGCGGCGACGAGTTCCTGTTCGGAAACGGGTTCCCCTTCCAGGTACTTTTCGGCGATGGCGTCGTCCAGTTCGGCCAGGGCCTCGATCAGGGACTCCCTGCGTTCCGCCGCCTCCTCCTCCATCCCGGGCGGGATGTCCGCGAGCTGGAAGGACGTTCCGAGGGTGGCCGCATCCCAGGTGATGAGCCTGTTGCGGATGAGGTCCACCGAACCCGCGTATTCCCTGTTCACGAAATAGGGAATCTGTACGATCAGGGGGACGGAGCTGAACCGCTCCTTCATGGTGTCGATGGTGCCGTAGTAATCGGCGCCGACCCGGTCCATCTTGTTGATGAAGGCGATCTTGGGGACCCGGTACTGGTCCGCCTGGTGCCACACCGTCTCCGACTGGGGTTCGACCCCGCCCACGGCGCAGAAGACGACCACGGCGCCGTCCAGAACCCGGAGGGAGCGGCCGACCTCGATGGTGAAATCCACGTGTCCGGGCGTGTCGATGATGTGGATTTCATGGTTCTTCCACTCGCAGGTCGTCACGGCCGAGGTGATCGTGATCCCCCGTTCCTGTTCCTGCGGCATCCAGTCCATGACGGCCTCGCCGTCGTGAACCTCGCCGATCTTGTAGGATTTTCCGGTGTAGTAGAGGATCCGCTCCGTGACGGTCGTTTTCCCGGCGTCGATGTGGGCGATGATGCCGATGTTCCGGATCCTTGAGAGTTTCACTCTGGAAGCCATGGGTATTGTCTCAGGAGGACGCTCCCCCGGCGAGGAGGTCTTTCTTGGGGCGGAACGGGTGGCGAAGATCGATCTGGCCCTTCAGGGTTTCCCGTTCTTTTCCGTCCACGAGGATCTTCACGCTCTTGATTTCGGAGACGTTTTCCACGAGACTCGCGGCCAGGGAATACACCGTCATCAGCTCGCTGGTGCTTCCTCCGGGATGACGGTCCACCAGGTTCCTGCCGAAATCGACGACCGCCGTTCCTCCCGGGTCGATGCGGACGCCCCGCAGCGTGCTCTCGGCGGGCAGGGTCCGGGATGATCCCAGTTTCGGGCCGTCCACCAGAGCCCTGACGATTTCCGTCGCCCGGTCTTCCGCCTTATCCCTCTTGGGCAGGTACCGCGTTTCCGCCACCAGGAACCTTTCGTTTCCGTCCGCGAAATACAACTGGACCTTCTGCCTCTCCCGCTGTCTCGCCTCATGCCCTTCCTTCGTCACGGGCGGATAAAGGAAATCGAAGAGCGAAACGAATAAAAAAATGAGAAATCCGATGGATACGGTCAAAAGGAGGGTGAGGAAGAAATATCGTTTGCGCCTCTTTTTTTTCCTCGCCTCCAGTTCCTTTCCTTTTCTTTGTTTTTTCGTGGACATGTTCCCTCGATGACGGATGAAAAATCCCGTCAAACTTATGAGAAAAGACCCGCCCTGTCAAGGGGGCAAGCAAAGACACACAGGAAAAAAGGGGACGCTGACAGAAAAACCAGGGACAATGATGGAAAAACCAGGGACACTTCCCGTATTTTTCTGAGAAAAATGCGGGAAGTGTCCCGGCTTTTCCGGAGACTCAGTGTCCCCGTTTTTCCTGTCCCTGTTTTTCGTTCAGCGGTCGGGGGAAATCTCGGCGAGTTTCTTTTTCGCCAGGAGACCGTATTCCGTATCCTTGCCGTAGGACTCCGCAAGCCCGAGTTCCTCCATGCCCTCCCCCTGCCGTCCCGCTTCGATACAGGCGAGACCGAGCCAGTAATGGGTTTCGGCGATGTACGGCGAAAGCTCGGCGGATTTCCGAAGGGAATCGATGGCCCTTCCGTAATTTTCCCATTTCAGGAAGGCGACGCCCATGTTTTTATGGATCAGGGGCGCGAGGACCGTGTTCGGGTCCCGGCGGAGGGACTCGTCGAAAGCCTGAACGGACCGGCCGTAGTCTCCTTTCCGGAAGTAGGCGATCCCGAGATTGTAGAGGGACGTCCCCGGGTTCTTGAAGAGAATGTTCTTGAGGGCCCTGTTGTACGCGTCGATGGCCCCGTCGTAATCCCCCGATTCGAGGAGAAGGGTTCCCAGGTAATTCCAGGCTTCGGAATAATCGGGGTTGAGACGGACCGCCCTGCGGAAGGAGGCCGTCGCCTCCGGCCGCAATCCCTTGCCGTAATAGGCGATGCCCAGGTAGTAGGGGACCTCCGGATTCTTGGGGTCCTGCCTGTCCGCCTCCAGGAACTCCTCCAGGGCCTGGGTGTAAGCCTTGGATTTCAGGAACGCGATCCCCATGTCCAGATGGTTCTGGGCCTCCTGTTCCGGGGTGACTTTATGGATCGGCTTCATGGTGCAGGAGAGGAATACCACGAGCGCCGACGCGGCTCCGATGCGAAGAATTGAATTCCATGGGCTTCTGCGAGATTCAGCCATTTTCCCGATCGTTCCCTCCGTTGACCCACCAGTCGCTCTTGTCCTGAAACCACCATTCCGTCCAGTCGGTTTCGAGAACCGTTTCCGCCATCCGGATGCCCGGCCCCGTGACGAGCCTTTTCCTGGCGAAGGCGATCCACTCGCCGCTGTACTTGTTCCCCAGATCCCCCAGTTCCTTGAGCTGAAAGATGAGGGCAAGCTGGTCGGCGTCGTGGGCGAGCCTGGACTCGAGCGTTTTCATTTCCTTGAATTCCGTCAGAAGGTTCCCGATTTCGGCTCCGAAAAACAGGGGGGCCGTGAGTTCGGCCAGGGCCTTCCCCTCGTCGGCGGACATGTACTTCTTGTTGACGTAATTCATGTCCCCCGTCCGCGCTTCCAGAAGGTCGTGAAGCAGGCAGAGTTTCAGGACCTTCCCCTCGTCCGCGAGGGGTTCCGTCTTGCACAGGGTGTACCCGATGAAGATCGTGGACAGGACGTGCTCCGCCACGGATTCGGAGCCCGAGCCCAGGAACTGGAATCCCGAACGGGGCGTCTTCCGGAGCATTTCCGTCTCGAAGATGAAGTTGACGAGTGCCTTCACCGAAGATCCTTTTTCAGCGTCCTCATGCGGTTGTCCATGTTCTCCGACAGCTTTTTCAGTTCCAGCAGCAGGGAGGAAATCCCCTCGGGCTTCATGGCGGCGATCCGGTCAAGCCGCTCCTTCCAATACTGGAGGACGGAAATCTCGCTTTCCCGCAATGCCCTTTCGAGCCGCTTCTGGTACTCCCGGACGAGAGCCGCCGCATCCCCCTTCATCGCCATGGCCGCACCGCCTCCCCCTTTTTTCTCCCTCCAGGAACATGGAGACGGGAATTTCCCGTCGAATGTTGTCCTATATCAGAAATACCCTGGGGGCACAAGAAGTTAAACCGAACCGGAGAGCCGGGGACAGTCCCCGGGCTTCCGCGGTTTCCACTCCGCCTTTCCGTCGCATGCCGGCCTGGAAGCGATACGATCAGTGCGTTTTGCTCCATATTTACCCTTGACAACTTCGTGCCGCTCAGGTATGGTTCCGCAGAGTCGCGCTGGGGGCGTTTTCTATTTTCAAATCTTGAGGTTCTTTGGTTCGATTGCTTCTCAACAGAAAGCAAATCGCGGGTTTCCAGGCATGTGCCAGACCGACGGGTTGAGATGTACTTGGAAATACTCGATTTGGGATATCAAATCAAAGGGAGGTAGCAGGTATGTCGTTGAATTTCAATTTCTCCGAAGAGCAAAGGATGCTTGAGGACAGCGTGGTAAAGTGGGCCTATGCTTGGTTGGAACCCCAGATGGAACACATGTATGAGAAGGACGAGATGCCTCCGGATCTCTTCAAACAGACCGGCGATCTCGGAATCAACGGAATCGTTTTCGAGGAGAAGTACGGCGGGGCCGCCCTCGGCTACGTTGAAACCCTTCTGGCCTATGAATCCATCGCCAGGGTGAGCAACGCCCTGTCCATGACGGTGGGCGCAAGCCAGACCCTCTGCTTCGACAACTTCCGCCGCAATGCTACGGAAGAGCAGAAGATGGCCGTCCTTCCCAAGTCCTGTACGGGCGAGTGGATCGGCTGCCTCGGCATCACCGAACCCAACGCCGGTTCGGACGCCATGAGCATGGCGACCCGCGCCGAAAAGAAGGGCGACAAGTACGTCATCAACGGCAGCAAGATTTTCATCACCAACGGTCCCGTAGCCGACTTCATGGTCTTCTACGCCAAGACGGCGCCCGAGAAAGGCCCCCACGGGATTTCCGCCTTCTTCTTCGAACCCAAGAAGGCGAAAGGCTTCACCTGCGAGAAGATCAAAAAATGGGGTATGCGGACCTCGCCCACGGGTCTCATCACCTTTGAAGACCTCGAGATTCCCGAGGCCCAGCTCATCGGCGGGCTGAACAAGGGCGTGGCCGTTCTGACCTCCGGGCTCTGCACCGAGAGAATCACCCTCTCCGGCTGCACCCTCGGCTCCCAGAGACGGTGCCTGGAAGACTCCATCAAATACGCCAAGGAAAGGGTCCAGTTCGGCAAGCCCATCGCCTCCTTCCAGCTCATCCAGGGCAAGCTGGCCGATATGTACTGCTGGTACAAGGCCTGCCGGTGGATGGCTTACAGCGC
>ENA-ORXD01001382-ORXD01001382.1-sediment-metagenome-genome-assembly--contig:-NODE-1382-length-20477-cov-3.768627_pt1 | contig 20477 bp, 21 predicted proteins | sample MGYA00237862_ERZ511471 | MGnify/ENA metagenome assembly ERZ511471
TAAAGGATTGCTTCTTACGATACAAGCTTTTTGAAAGAAAAATGGACTTTTTCTACAGGTTCAACGAATAAATCAGCCGGAGCGTAGCGATCGGCGTTGGTATTTCTATTTCAATGCAATAAGTCTTTGTAGAAGAATATCCTCAACATTTTGTCGCGAATCCAGCACAGATAAAACATAAACGCTGTCCTCCGATACTCTATACATTACGCGCCACGGTCCGACAATGAGTTCACGATATAATGTGATTCCCTGATTTTGTAATTCTGGAACTATTCGTTCCCGATCAGGAAATGCATTAAGGCTTTCAGTTCGTTTTTTTATTTCTCCGAATATTTTTCTTGCATGGAGGGAATTTTCTCTGGCGATATATTCAATAATAGACACCAGATCATTTTCTGCAGTTTCTGTCCACCATACGTTATATGATTTCTTCATGCGATTTTTTCTTTAAGAATACTTTCAACTTTCGAAAATACTTGATCCTGGGATTTAAGTTTTCCCTTTTTAATATCTTCTTCGCCCTGAGAGAGAAGCTTGAGAATGCCAATAGCATTTCTCATGTTTTCATAGCTCTGCGGATCTTGGAGAACCGCCCTGGGTTCGCCATTTTGTGTGATGACTACAGGCCGATGAGTTTCATTAATTTGTTTTAACAATTCAGGCGCACGTGCTTTTAGATAGGTTATCGGTTTTATATCTTTTGAAATATTCATAGACTACCTCCAGTCTTTATATAGTACTATAAACGGACTGGTTTTGAAAGCATTTATTTGTGCCAACGTTGCAAATCAGCCGGAGCGTAGCGATCGGGTGGATTGCTTTTATTTCTTTGGAAAATATTTGACCTTACTTATATCTTTAAAGTCGACATCCTGAGTCCAGATAATAGCTTTGAATTCCTGTGCTGTCGCAAGGATAATACTATCTGCCATTGGAAGCTGATGATCGAGGCTCAGCTTTGCTGCCGCCAGTGCCAAGGATGTATTTAAATCTATGACTTTGCCTTTTTGCATGGCAACGACAGCCTGCAATGCTTCATTCTCACTTGATTCACGAAGAATGACCTTAAAAACTTCGTATATGGTTATTGCAGGAACTATAAGCGTGGTTGGATTACTCAACGGCGCCATAAAATGTTTTGCATTTATTTCATCAGAAAAATAAGCAAGCCAGCCTGAAGAATCCACAATATTCATATTCTATCTTCCTCGCGTTTAAATTCAGTGTTGATGCCTTTAAGGAATCCACGGAGCTCTTTGATCTCGCGTTCAGGAATAAGTTCAATTCTTCCGGCATATTCTACGACTTGCATTTTTTGGCCCGGTCGAAGCTTTAATGATTCTCTTACGATTTTGGGTATAACCACCTGATATTTAGGTGACACAGTAACCGATTGCATGCCAATACCTCCATCGATATATTATGGTATGTCAATATCACAATCGATACTATTCTGTCAATTACTTCATGCACAACGAAAAGCTGAGCTGGAGCGGCCAGCAGGCCGCGATCAGCTCTAGCGAAAGGTTGTGAGGTTTTTATGTGGTTCCGATTTGAAAAAGGTGTAATTTTATTTGCAATGGTAGCAATGGGCATAGAGTTACTGTTCCTTATTTACATAATAGTACAGCGATGGTAACAATGACTGAAATAGCAGTAAGTCCCAAAATCAATAGTGTCATCTTGTGTATGCCTGCGGTAAGCCGATCTGTGCTCCGAGCAGTGTTTAAAGAGAGTGCTTCTGGAACGGATAAACCCATATTTAAAATAAATTCCGGGCATTTCTTTTCTTTATTTTCGGATAAAAAGAATTTGGAATTAACAGCACACATTTCGGATTTGTTTTTAGATCCCTCAAACGCTCTGCGATTATATCCTTTTTCTATAATTCCATCATTCTGTAATTGCCGTAGTGTGCCAAAAAAGTCTTCTATCTTGCGTTCTTTGCTGAGTGTATCTTGGTCGAATATAACTTTTAAGGCGCAGAGATCACATTTATCATTTTTCATTTTATTTTCTCACAACATTGTTTATATAGATCTATGTTAATATAGCAAACGCCGACAACTCCTTCGGCATAAACCCCCACGCTTAAATCTGCTGTTTTAACGATAATACCTTAATATTAAACATATATTAACCCATTTCACACTTTCTTGCCGGGGATATTATACAGATCTGTATAATATCCCCGGCAATGAACTAGAGATTATCAGCAGGGCTTCTCACCGCTGATGGTCCTTTATTCAAAACATGCGTGTAAATCATCGTCGTTTTCAAATCTTTATGTCCGAGAAGTTCTTGAACCGTCCTTATATCGTAACCGTCTTCAAGTAGATGTGTCGCAAAGGAATGCCGAAAAGTATGGCAGGTTGCTCTTTTTACAAGGCCAGCCTTTGTTACTGCATCCTTTACCAGCTTCTGAACAAGCGTTTCATGCACATGATGCCTGCCATGTTCGCCTGTTTTTACGTTGTGCCACAAAGCATTTTGAGGAAATACCCATTGCCATCGCCATTCCTTAGAAGCATTCGGATATTTTCGTGCCAACGCATCCGGCAAAAGCACACGACCAAAACCATTGGCAATATCGGATTCATGAATTTTCTTAACTTTGTTTAAATGCTCAGTTAATGGTTTTTTGACTGATTCGGGAAACATTGTTACGCGATCTTTATCCCCTTTGCCATCACGCACGGTTATCTGGTTCTGGTTGAAATCAAGGTCTTGAACTCTCAAACGAAGACATTCCATCAATCTGAGTCCCGCGCCATACATTAAATGCGCAATAATCCATTTGTCATCTTTCAAATTCTCCAAAACAGCTTTGACTTCAGATTTTGTCATGACAACAGGCAATCTGACAGGCTTTCTTGCGCGAATGACCTCTCCTATGTCGCCGATTTTTCTATCTAAGACATACTTGTAAAGAAAAATAATGGCACACAAAGCCTGATTCTGTGTTGAAGAGCTGACATGCTCCTTGACGGCCAGATGGGTCAGGAAAGCATTGATTTCCGACTCGGCCATATCTTTGGGATGCCTGACATTGTGAAAAAAGATAAACTTCTTGACCCAGTGAACATAAGTGACTTCGGTGCTCCGGCTGTAATGTCGTGAGCGCATGGCTTGCCGAAGTTGGTCGAGTAATTTTGGCTTTTTGTCGTTTGTTGGCGCAGAAGGAACAATACGGATTCCGGAAGAGGTCGCCTTCTCCGTTTTGCTTTGCAAAGATGTTGATTGACTCGATTTAGATGTTATCACACCCAACTCCTTCAACAACTTTTATTCTTGATGCTACTTGAAACTGAAAACTTTTAGATGTGACTTCGCAATCACAGGGATAAATCCAGAATCCCTGCTGACTGCTTGTGGTTATACAATCATATCTGTTTATAATATGTCAATATTTTTAATACTGGTGACAAAATCTATTTTGCCTTACTGCGTAATGCTATCCGCTTTTGATTTTTTTCCTTTGTTGCCGGGAAAATGGATGCAGGCTTTCAGGCAGGCCGCGCAGTCGATGGCGTAGGTTTCAAAGAAATTAAGCGATGTCAGTTCCATGAATCGCGTCAGCAGTTTACTCGACGCGACGGTTCGTTTCATCATGGGCAGCATAAACTTCGGCGGCAAGAGGATATGCTTGATGCAGTTGCCCATGCATTTTGTTTTATCGATGTTTCCGTCTTTGAGCGCGCCGACCGGACAGGCCTCTTCGCAAATCTTGCATTTGTCGGGGCAGAGACTCTTTTCGTTGATTGCGGGATATTCAGGCCATTCCATTTCCGTCATCAATGCACCCAGACGCATGACGTTTCCATGTTCAGGATGAATCAGAATGGTGTTGCGTCCCATTTTTCCCAAGCCGGCATAAACTGCGGCATGCTTAAGGCTGATAATTCCGCGCGGCTCGCCTTTATAAAATCGAAGTGGGCTATAAGATGGGATGGGCAGAGATGGATAACCGGCCTGTTGAATCATCAGACTTAAATCATTGGCCAGTTTATCCATGATCAGGTAATGCGTATAGGACGACCTCTGATAAAAATTATTATTTTCTCCGGGCACCTGAAAAACAGCCAGAGGCAAAGGTTGAGCAAATACCACCACGGTTTTGGCATTCGGCAATAAATCTTTCGGGCGGAATCCCTCCGGCACGGCTTTATTGAGTTCTTCAGCCGACGCCGCACCCATGAGAATATTTTCGCGGCTTACGTAATCATGAATTTTATCGATAATGTCTGTTTTCATAAAATACACCTCTCTCCTGTGAATGGGACGCGTGATTAATCTATGATGAATCGGACATCATGTAAAGATTATTTATCCTGATTTTTTTCTTTCATGCTTTACCCGACGATATTCATTAATTTTAACAGCTTCACCAGGTGCCTGTCGTAAAATCCGGTTTTATATAATAGCGACATGACCTTGAAATACAATTCCGGAAAACATCTTTTCATGCGCCACATGTTTCTGCCGTCCTTCTGAGTAATCACATAAAAGCGGTTTTTCTCGATAGACGCAATGGTGTGACGCGCAACCTTTTCAGATGTGGCCTTGGCATTGCCGAAAAATGTATTGGCCATTTCGCGTTGTCGTTCGTCCGGCGACGTAAACTGATCCATCAGGTTCGTTTTGAAAAAAGTCGGACAGACCACAGAGACGCCGACATTGATTCTGGAGAGTTCTACTTTCAACGTTTCGGAAATGGATATGACTGCGGCCTTGGTGGTGTTGTAGCTGACCATCTCGGGCAACGAGGCGATGCCGGCATTGGACGCCACGTTGACGATATAACCTCCAGTCCCGGATTCCTTGAAATGGCGAATGAACGTGCGGCATCCGTGGATGATGCTCATCAGATTGATTCCAATAATCCAGTCCCATTTTTCCAACGGTATCTTTTCAAACCAACCGGCGGCAGCCACTCCGGCGTTGTTGATCAGGATGTCCACACCCTTCCATTCTTTCTTGACGACGTTCAGAACATTTTCCAGATCTTCGGGTTTTGTGACGTCGCAGTGAATCGTCAGCGGGATGCCGCCTTCTTTCTTCACCATGTCTGCCGATTCTCTGGCGCGCTCATCATTAATTTCAGCTATGGCGATGTTCCAGTTTCTTTTTGCAAACTCCATCGCCAATGCTCTTCCCAAGCCGCTGCCAGCTCCTGTAATGACGACTCTCTTCCCGGGAAATTTTTTGTTCAGATCCATTTTGTCCTCTCTTAATTTTTTTCGTGGTCAGAAATCTTCCTATAGAGACGAAAGCTTCTAGCGTAGCGTTACATAAAAATCTTTACAGTATGTCATTTCGAGCAAAGCGAGAAATCTTAATGATCATAAGAATATACAAGATATCTCCCCGGCAGAGCTGGACTATAGCCGTTGGTCGATATGACAAGGTTTCTTCGAATATCATCCCGACTCGTCGGGATTCGCTTTCCCGCTTCACTTCATTTCGGGGATAGTTCGCTTTGGGATCACATTCGTGATCCACAGGCTCACTATCAGCGAGTGTCACTGTCCCCATCCGCTATCGCTTCGGGGATAGTTCCACTTACGCTTCGAGCGTCACTTCGTTAGCTCTCAGCGAGTGTCACTATTTTGAAGGGGCTTCCAGGATGTGAATACACATGGCGGCTTCTTCCTGTCCCAGCGCGCCGCCACCGTTTTCGGCTATGCCGATTTTCACATCCTTGATCTGCCTTTGACCCGCGTTACCGCGAAGTTGTGTCACCAGTTCGTGAAGCTGCGCAAGCCCGGATGCGCCGATGGGATGGCCGCGCGATTCCAACCCGCCGCTGATGTTAATGGGAACTTTACCTCCGAGTTTCGTCGCGCCGCTCTCGGCAAAAATGCCGCCTTCACCTTCCTTGCAGAATCCCAGGGCTTCCGCCTGATGGAGTTCGCCGAAGGCGCTCGCATCATGTACTTCGGCAAAATGCATGTCCTGAGGACCGAGTCCCGCCTTTTCATAGGCAATCTTGCTTAAACGTTCGCCGATATCGATGTCGTCAAAAGAGCGTTCGCGGCCGGAACCGAGCACCGATGCCCGTACTTTAACAGCCTGTGAAGAAAGGCCAAGTCTTTTCACCGTTTCGCTGTCGCAAAGGATTGCCGACGCGGCGCCGTCCCCGATAGGCGCGCACATCGCCCGGGTCAGCGGCCAGGTAACCATGCGGTCCGCCAGAACCTGCTCCGGGGTGATGGTGAAGTTATATTGAGCGTTGGGATTGAGTGAAGAATGGAAATGATTCTTCGACGCGATGAGGGCAAGTTGCTCTATGGTAGAGCCGTATTTCTTCATATGCTGACGGGCGGCAAATCCGTACACGTCCATAAACGGCGAATGATCACCCTTAAATAATTTTCGCATCTCCTTGACCGTCTCCGGTCCTACGGCATCGGTTAAACGGAGAAATACTTTGAACATGTCCCAGTATTCGTTGAAACGATCCTGAAGGGACGATTTTTTCTTTTTTGGTTTGGCGTCTTTTTTAACCTGCGCCGCGTATTTTGCCACATGCGCCTGCATGTCCTTTTTATCCTGCTCCGTCATGCCGTAAAAAGAAATATTGGCGATAATGTTGGAGATGTTTTCAATATCGAGACCGCCCAAAAATCCGGCGAAGACTTTCATTTTATTGGACTCATGAAGTTTTTCCGCGCCGACAGCCATGGTAATATCGTAAAGCCCGCCTGCGACACCCAGCCACGCGTGATGAAAAGCGGTTGACCCGCCGGCGCAGGCGTTTTCAACGTTTGTCATGGGAATGGCTTCTATTCCGATCGGCCTGAGAGCTACCTGTGCTCTGATACAATCCTGTCCCTTGGAGTATCCCCAGCCGGAATTGGAAAACCACAACGCCTGGATGTCTTTTTTATCCAAACCGGCTTCTTTTAAACAGGGAATCAGGGTGCTTGCGGCAAGGTCTTTAATGCTTTTGTCAAGATATTTACCGAACTTAATGGTGTGAGCACCAATAACATAAACTTCCCTCATGGCATTTAACCTCATATTTTTATGCTGGTTTTATCTTTTTAGAACATTGGTTTAACCAATGCATACATATTAGTCTTGATTTTGTCAAGAAAAAATGCATAATGAGGTCAAATCGCTCATTTAGGAGGCATTTAAATATAAATGGTGAATAAGCAAACCCATCAAAGAGTCTCCACAACTCTTATGCGCAATATCTTTTTTCGCAAAGTCAAGCCCGGCGAAAAACTTCCTTCGGAACGGGATCTTGCCGATACGATGAATGTGGACAGAACGACTCTGCGCGTGGCCCTGAAACAGTTGGAGGCCATGCAGCTCCTGGAAATACGCCGTGGTGACGGTATTTACGTGAAAGATTTCCTCAAACATGCGGGAATTGATTTTCTGCGGGTTCTTTTTTCTGATAATAACCCTCTGGAAGATGAACTGGCAGCGGATATGTTTATGATAGACGAAGTTTGGGAATGGTGGATTATTCAGTTTCCGGAAATGATAAAGCTTGCTGCAAAGCGCGCATCCGCCCGGGACTTTAAGGAGCTGTCCGATTCCATGGATAGAGAAATGCAATACAAAAACGACAAAGAAAAACTCATTGATCTGTGGATGGAACAGCAGGACCGAATTGCTGAGGTTGTCAACAACATGGTGATGATTCTGATATTTAATTCAACACGATCTCTGCGCAGAAATATTCTCAGGATATTTCTGGACAGCATTCCTCCGGAACAAGCCGAACGGTTCATCAAAGCCAAAAAAGGACTGATGATGGAGTTTTTAATGAATGCCGGTGAAAAGCTGGATTATTACGTGGAACAATACCGCTTAATCCTTTCGGAACAGCGTCAGTTGACACGCAATAGTCTGATTAAAAATATGTCCCCGGAAACAACATAACCGGCAACCCGGTTGCCTGAAAAAATTTTTTCAATGAATAATCAAAGGATCTCAGGAAAGAAGCCATGCTTCAGCTTCCTGAACATTGGGAAAGACCCTGGCGATAAGGCCGCGGTTTGGGGCAACCGTTTCACTGATGTTTCAAAACTATCCTTCAACGCATGACCATAGGCATAAAGATATCGGGCACGATGTTCAAACCTGATGGTGTATGATTTTTCTTTGGAATTTTTATCCATCAGTTTCCATGCGATTAAATAATTGTATTTGATGAAAACGTAATGGATACTTTAAAACATGAACAAAGACTCACCTTGCCAAATCACTACGTCAGCTTTGTTCGCGCATTTTTTTATTTCATTCCACCCATTCGACCCTGGGAAATTCACGGTCCACCGGTTTGTCCAGATCAACGGCAGGATAGCCGAGCGTCAGAACTGTTGCCACGGAATCGTAGGGCCACTCGATCCCGAGCTTCTTCCTGAATTTTAATTTGGTCACCGGATCGAGGTTCAGTGCATTGGAAACAAAGCCTACATAGCAAGTGCCTAATCCCAGAGAGTGCGCGGCAAGAACCATATTCTGTCCGCAGATGCCCATACCGAGTTCCGGTTCTGAGACGTGCAGACGATGGGTCAGCAACAGGATGGCAACCGGCGCACCGAAGAAACAGTCAAGTTTGCTCTCACCGAATTTGGGTGTCGACAGGGCCTGAATAGCCACCATGGGCCGTTGATCAAAGGAGTTGGGCTTGATGAAGGCCAGCATCTTTTTGAGAGCCGTCCGACCCGGATCCTTTCCCTGGTAGAGTTTTGTGAATATATTGAGGAACCTTATCGTAGAGGTGGAAAGCGCATCCATAAGATTTCTATCAGTGACCACCACAAATTTCCATCCCTGGCAGTTTCCGGCCGAAGGCGCAAATCTGCCTGCTTCCAGCACACGTTTAATAAGTTCCTTCGGCACGGGATCCTTTTTATAAACCCGCACGGAACGACGGCGATAAATAACCTTTTCGACATCAGTGAGCCGGGATTCGATTTCACTCAAGGGTACCGGTTTATCGAGCATGAGCGGATTGGGCAGACCCTGACCGGGTTCCGGATAATCAAAATCATAAGCCCACCTTCCCTCGTCCACCCGATAGAAATTGGGGAATTCGAGAGCCTGCTGGGGACAAATCGCTACACAGTCATGACAGGCGATACAGATTTTGCCGAAATATTCCATTCCGGTAAATTTCGGTTCCTGCAAGCCGCAGCCGAGACATCTCCTGCTTTCGGCAATGACCTGCTGTCCCTCCAGAGCCAGATTAACTTCGGCATCCATTCTGCCCAGTCTTTCCGTTACAGCGAGCGCCCCCGCATCGTTACGGAAAATCTTCTCCTTGTCGTTCAGCGGCACATTGGAATAGTTTATCTCTTTTTTAGCCGGCCATTCGGCTTTTTTCCCGTTCAGAAAAGCATCCATGGCTAAAGCGGCTTTTCTGCCCGCCCCTATCGCTTCACTGACCAGGCCCGGCCCTGTAACCGCGTCTCCGCCGGCAAATATTCCTTTTTCTTTGGTCAATCCCAGCTCATCGGCGGCAATCCAGGAAGTGCCCTTCAGAAATTCAAAACCTTCCACCTGAAGATCCTGGCCGACAGCCGCTATGAGCGTGTCAAACGCAACATTGAATTCACTGCCCTTTACAGGAACGGGTTTCGGTCTGCCGCTTTCGTCGGCCGGTCCGAGTTCCATCTTCACACAGGTGAGACTTCCTTTATCATTTTTTGACGCGGCAACAGGAGCACACAGGAAATTTATTTTTACCCCTTCCTGCACGGCGGCATCAACCTCTGCTTTATGTGCCGGCATCTCGGCGATTGTTCGGCGGTAAAGTATAGTTACATCGGATCCCATTCTGCGGGCTGTACGGGCTGTATCGATGGCCGTGTTGCCACCTCCGATGACAAGCACTGTTTTCCCCAACGCCAAAGGTTGACCCTGTTTGACCGATCTTAAAAAAGCGAGTCCGGAATAAATAAATTTCTCTTCCTCTTTTATGCCCAGCACGGTACTGCCTTGCGCTCCAAGGGCAATATACACAGCCGCAAATTCTTTCCTTATATTCTCAAGAGAAATATCCTTGCCCACGGACACACCCGTCTTCATCATGATGCCAAGATTCAAAATCCTCTTGATCTCGGCATCTATAACGGAATCCGGCAGCCGGTATCCCGGGATGGAAGTGAGCATACCGCCGGGTTTTTTCTCTGACTCAAAAACTATCACCTGATATCCCAGGCGGGCAAGCTGATAAGCGCATGAAAGACCCGATGGACCGGCACCCACGACGGCTATTTTTTTATCAAGCGATTTATGCGATTTCGCGAAAGAAAGTCCTTTTTCAATGCCATAATCACCGATGGTCCGCTCCATGCCGTGAATGTTCAGAGCGTTGTCCACACCTTCGCGGTTACAGCCGCTTTCACAGGGATGAGGGCATACCCTGCCTGTAACAGCAGGAAAAGGATTTGTCTCCGTAATGATTTCCCAGGCTTCCTCCATGGAGCCGTCGCGGGACAAAACAGACGCATATTTTCTGATGTCCGTGCCGGCGGGACATTGATACTGGCATGCCGGGAGCTGTTGGCTCGATGCCTCTTCCCGGGGAACCATTTCAATTGTCTGGCAGGGACATTGTTTGATGCAGACACCGCAGCCGATGCACTTGTCGCGATCGACTTTGATATCAAAGGAACCGTTCACCACCGGAGGGTCGTTCAAATATTTAAATTTGTTCGGACGATAAATCCTTTTCTCCATCCCGATTTTTTCTTTTGAATTTTTACCTGATGTTGAAGACATTATATCCCCCTCCAATTTTAATGTTTCTTTCAGCAGACACTGAAAGTTTTTAAAAATCCATCTTCAATAACTACGATGATTTTGAGGACATCTGTTTTTGAACATTCACAACATTGGGCGCGTCCGGACGGAACTGTTCCCTGAGAACTCGATCCAATGCCTTTTCTGTAATCGTCTTCGGAATTTCATCAACCATCTGAATATATGTCGGAACCGAATTGCGTTCCAGCTTTTTGAGACAAAGACGGATCAATGAATCCACATCAATTTTTTTACCGGGCAGCGGCGCCACCGCGGCCACCAGATCACTTTCCCCCGGCGCCCCGGAGGATGCCGGAATTCCGTACACACACACTTCCGAAACGCTTTCCTGTTCCCCGATGATTTTCTCGACATAGTCGGGTTGAATAAAATCACCCTGCCGGCGCAAACCGCCTCCCTTGCGGAAATCGAAAAAGAGAAAACCCTTGTCGTCCTTATGACAGATATCACCGCTGCGCAGCCATCCGCCTTTTGTCTTGGCGTCGGATTCCTTTTTCTTGCCGAAGTAATCCACCTTCGTCGGACGAAATGTCATTTTGCTGATCAGCTCTCCCTTGACAAATGGTCCCACTTCCTGATCGTTCTCGTCAACGATTTTCATCCTGTACATGAAAAAATTCGGCTTGCCGAAGGAGCCGATGGGGCCCTTGCCCGGAGGGTTATGGGCGAGACCCCCTTCGACCGCCGCGTACCACTCGTGAATTTTCACGTTGAAACGCTTTTCGAAATCCGCCCAGATGGACGCCGGAGTTCCCGCGCTTACCACCACACGCACCGGATTATCCGCATCATTGGGTTTGGGCGGTTCATTGTATATGCCCGACATCATGCCGCCCAGCGATGAAAAAGAAGTGCAGCCATACTTGCGACAGATGTCCCAAATTCTGCTCTTGGTGAATTTTTCCCCGATGACGGCGGGAATGCCTTTGGAAAGTGCCGGAAACAAGGTCACGGACTGGCAGTTGCCATGCGTCATAGAAAGGCCGTTGTATAAAATATCGTCGTTTTTGTATTTGTATATCAGCTTTCCGAGAATAGCGGAATCGCGCAGCCGCTGCCCGCGCAGAATCACGCCCTTGGGATCGCCGGTGGTACCTGACGTATGAATTACTTGAAGAGGACGACTCAATTTCATAGGCAGAGCCTTATCAGGGAGAGAGCCGCTTTCACGTTCCAGTATTTCATTGAGCGAAGGGTAGGAGGAATCAACAGGAATTTTGTGATGCTTTTTGTAAGCCACGCCGATAACCGGAATACCTTTGATGTCTTTTTCAATTTCCCTGATGCTGCCGATAAATTCATCGGAAACAATGATCCCTTTGGATTTGGTGTTATTAATCTGAAAGGAAAGCTTTGCTCCCTTGGAACGGGGATCGATGGGCACCACGATCGCCCCCAGAGAAAGTGCCGCCGAAAGACCATAGAGAAACTCCGGGTGATTTCTCATCAACACGACAAAAGTATCACCTTCACCCACGCCGGCCTTGATCAACGCGCGGGAAATTCTGTTGGTGTTTTCAAAAATCCCGGCATAGGTGATCTTTTCGTCGCTGCCGTCATCATTGACAAAAATCATAGCGACCTTGTCCGGATCTTTCACCTTCAACCATAAAGATTGAAACAAAGGAAAATTTTTCAATTCACTGGACATATCGTTACCCTCTTATTCATTGCAATTAATAGAGACATTCCCTCTTTACTCTGTCATTATCCGGCTTGACCGGATAATCCAGTTTTTCGGACTGATCGGGGATCAGTCCCTACATTAATCGTGTAGAGCGAGTATCATTAGAAATCAGCCTGAAGAATTGTTATGACCATAGCGGCCTCTTCCACGCCGATATTTCCGCCGCCGTTTTCAGCCAGGGCGATGCGTGCCCCTTCCACCTGACGTTTTCCCGCCTCGCCGCGCAATTGCCACACCAGTTCGGCAATCTGCCCCGCGCCGGTCGCCCCTACCGGATGTCCTTTGGATTCCAGACCGCCGGAAGGATTGATGGGGAGTTTCCCGCCGATCTTAGAGTGACCCTGTTCAGCGAAGATTCCCCCCTCTCCCATTTTACAGAATCCCATGTCCTCGGCGGCCCGCAGTTCGCCGAACGCCGTTGCATCATGAACCTCGGCCACATCGATATCCTCGGGTCCGACCCCTGCCGTTTCATACGCTATTTTCGACAGACGTTCTCCGATATCCGGCGCGAAGAAATCCCTGTCCACACCACCGCCCAGCACCGTGGCCAGAATCTTCACGGGCTTTTTTGCGCCAATCTTTTTCACATAATCACCGGAACAGATAATCAAAGCGGCCGCGCCGTCGCCCACCGGCGAGCACATGGGACGGGTCAGCGGAAAAGCAACCGTAGGTGCGGCCAGGACTTCGTCAACCGTGAAACTGGTGCGATATTGCGCATAGGGATTATGAACACTGTGAGCATGATTTTTTGCGCTGATGACCGCCAACTGACGCTGGGTAACGCCATAATGTTCCATATGCAATCGAGCCCCTGCCGCATAAATTTCCATGAAAGCGCTGCCTTCCACCTTTTCCTTTTTTTTCTCATTACCGGATGCCGCATTCTTTTCCGTTTCTTTTCTTCTGCGCTCGGCGTCTTCTTTCATCGCCTTCACGAACATTTCCACAACCTCGACATCCGCCGACGACGAATACAGTTTGAGCCTTTTCTCCCGGTCGTCAATGTACATTTTTTCCATGCCCAGGATGAGTCCCACATCATGCAGCCCCAGAGCCACATCCATCCAGGCAACCTGTAGAGCTGTCGCGGAAGAACAACAGGCATTTTCGACGTTGGTCACGGGTATATCGCCGATGCCCATCGCCCGGAGCACCACCTGTCCGCGGATCGATTCCTGGCCGGTTACAATACCCTGATAGGCATTACCGACAACGGCGGTTTGAATCACTTCCTTGGTTAAACCCGCGTGCTGTAACGACACATTGACCGCCTCGGCAGCCAACGTTTTCATGTTTTTATCCATGTGTTTTCCGAATGGCGTCATGCCCACTCCGATAATATAAACATCTCTCATCCAATCTCTCCTTTTAACAATAATCTATTTTCATCCCGGTATTTATTAAATTTATTCCGGCTTTTTATTTTTCTCTTGGTTACACTATTTATTTGTATTCAATGTCGGACCCAACCCACGGATCGGGCGGACCGATCAGCACGAAAGGCATCGGATTGAATTTGCCGAACGTCACGGTTAACCTTCCGATGCCCAGGAAAAGAGTGTCGTTCACCTTACGAACTTCATCCGTCATGGTGTTGGTAAAAAAAGTATTATAGTCCCGGTAGCTGAGCTGGAACGCAGGCCGGCCGTCGAAAACCGATGAGACAATGGATGTTTTATTGAGCATGATTCTCGCCATTCTCTGCGGATTATTCGACCGGAACAGAGAACGTACAATACTCACAATCCTCATGAAAACCGCTACAAAATAATTTTCATAAAGTTTTGACTGCGTCGTAATAAAAGTATTGTAGCCGTGACCATGCTGTTGATCCAACGGTTCAAAGGCCTTGTGTTGCCAGTTTCCCCAGGTGAAATAAAGATACATTTTGGCAAGAAACATATTGATGATGTAACCGCTGTCCAGTAATGCCGCGCGATATTCGCCTTTCATCTCCGACATGGACGGCGCGTCAAGCAGAGAGAATAACTCCATCAACTGCTTCCGTGTGAGATTCATGAGATCCTCATACCTGAAGTCTTTCAGATCTATTCCCGTGAAACTATAAATTGCCATACGGATAAAGATATTACTAATCTGTCAAAACGTTAAAATCCGTGCTCAGGTGATGTTCAAAAAGCGCCAGCCGGTTGATCTGATTTGTGCCTTCATATATCTGTGTCAAACGCGAATCGCGCCAGGCTCGCTCAACACCGTTTTTATGCAGGTAGCCCTGATCGCCCATCAGTTCCATTGCCTGATTGCACACTTTAAATGCCGTATCGGAAGCAAAAACTTTCGCGGCAGCCGAAGCTGATTGATAACAGCGGAACTGCCGGCAGCTCTGCCAGATCATGGAACGCGCCGCCCAGAGGCTGATGGCCATATCGGCCAGTTCCAGTTGAACATCCTGGTATTCGATGAGATGCTTCGGCCCCAAGTTCGTTTTCCGGCAAAATTCCAGGCAGCGCTCAAAAGCGCCTCGTCCGTGTCCCAGAGCCATCGCGCCGACAACCGGACGCGAATAATTTAGAACATTGCGGTTATTGGCCCAGCCGGAGCGAACCTTACCCACAATATTTTTTTCAGGAACAAAAACATTATCAAAAATTAACTCGGAGGCATCCGAAGCCCGCTGTCCCATTTTGCGTTCGCTACGCCCCACGGAAAAGCCCGGCATTCCTTTTTCTACCACAAAGCACGTCCACGATTCGATGCCTTCGCCTTCCAGCTTCGCGTACACGGTTGCCTTACTGCAAATAGCTCCATTCGTGATAAAACATTTCTGCCCGTTGAGGATATAGCCTTTCTTTTCAGGCACGTATTTCGCCGTGGTAACCAGTTTGGCCAATGCTCCTCCTTCTGTTTCCTCAACGTCGGAGCCGGCGCCGGGCTCGGTAATGGCAAAGGACATGCCTTCGGTACTGTTCTGAAAATAGGATTTAAAATAAAAAGGAATTAAATGCAGGAAGTAATTTCTTAAACTGCCGGATAAAACGAGAGGAGCTACGCCCAGATTATGCGCGAGCAAAAGCAACGCCAGTCCTCCGCATTCAGTAGCGAATTCTTCTCCCACGACCGCCACCAGCAGCGACGTATTTCGCAGATACGTCATGGTACTGGCAGTACCCAGAGGCGGGATCAAAAGCAGGGTCTGAAATCCCTGTTTAGCCGCCTCGGCCAATACCCGTTTGGAATTATAATCATGGGGAAGCAGGTCTGCTGTGGGTGCGAGGGGACGAATATATTCGCGGGAAAATTTCAGCGCTTTACGCCGCCAGCGACGCGCACCCCAGGGAAGGGTTTTTGTATCATGTTCCCAGAGACTCATCTCACGATTGTCCACCAGCAGGCGGCCGAAAAGGTTCATCTTCTGAGCGGCATTTTTCACCTTGAGCTGATCAATTCTTTCCTCAAGAGACTCTTTCATAGCGCACCCTCCTTTTCAATGTCGAAAATCAATTGTTTGAGGTATGTGGGAGAACCCGAAGCCGACTTCAGCACCGTAATATCTCTGAGACGTTTTTCCATGCCAAAATCTTCCATATAACCGTAACCGCCAAAAGTCTGGAGACAATCTGTCACTGCGCGCGCGCAAAGTTCGGTGACCGCCAATTTAGCGGCAGCTGATTTTTTCAGTTTCGCCAACGAAGTGAAACCGCCATCCTGCAACGAATACAGCGTTGCTTCCGCCGCGGCAATCGAGGCTTCTGCGCCGGCGATAAGCATTTTAATTGCCGAATGTTCCTCAATCTGTTTACCTCCCTGATAACGTTCGGCGGTGAATTTGCGCGCAGCCGCGGCTGCACCTTTTGCTATGCCCACCGCAATGGCCGACATACCCGCCCAGTTCAGACATAAAGCGCGAATGACCAACTCCCGGGCACCCCCATCATCAAGACGCGATTCTAATGGAATTTCCACATCATTAAACCGGACATCTTCAACAAGACAGGCGCGAAGACCGGTTCTCAAACCGATATCGATTCTTTCGATGCCTTTTGCATCCACATCGACAAGAAAGCATCCCCATTTTTCATTGACGCGTGCCAGCACGACGTAGGCATTGACATAGTACAGTGAATAAACAAACGATTTGGACCCGTTGATGATATATTGATTGTCTTTCTGCACGGCGGTCGTCGTAATTTGCGCTGGAGCCTCCTTGCCGGGAGCAATCAAGGTTCCCAGAAAAGGCGGACAAAATTCTTCCTGAAGGCAAAGGCCAACTTTTGTCGGCGTAAAGGGCAGTTTTCTTTTAGACTGGAGGAGCAGGTTGGAAGCTACGCCCTGAGCATGAAGGCACATGGCGGCGCCACCGCATGTTTCGGCAAGGATGGATAAAAGAAGCAGAGACGGCATTATGCCTGTTTCGTTTATCGCGCCACCCCAGATTCCATACTGGCAACCGGAAAACGACTCGTCAGGAGAGGCGGCAATTCCTATATCAAAAGCCGTGTTCAGTTTTTCCTGCAGCAGGGCTAAATTCCCATCCGAGTTTTCACCTTCAAAAACCGGCAGCAGTGATTTTCTGGCATACTGACGGGCCAGCTCCTGATAATGCGCCGCATCTTCAGCGCAAATTTCCCCAACAGGTTCCTTCTCCATTTTCCCCTCCCTTTTTTATAGTAAGAATTCCTTCACTATTAAACAGAACTATAAAAAGCGTAAGCTTCGCTTCTTGTGGGCAAAACCCCATTAAGGTTTTTAGCGACTTTGTATTAACCACAGCATTTAAAAACAAATTATAATTAATCTATAGTCTTTATAACCAATAATGTCAATACAAATATGAAACATATTTCATATTTTATTTTTCAGCAAAAAAGCATTGAAAAACAGACGGGTTAATCGTATATAAATACCCGCAAGCATAAGCAAATCTTATTCGGAAAAGGTTTTGTAAAGTGAAGAAAGCAAAAATTGTCTCAGCTACTAGCAAAGCCCGTATTCCCAAGCAATCGAGGGGCATTGAAACAAAGGAAAAAATCGTCAAATCCGCAACAAAATTATTCACCGAAAAGGGATATTATCAGACAAACGCTTTACAAATTGCCGCTGGAGCAAAAGTTGCCACGGGAACATTTTATAGTTATTTTAACAACAAAAAGGAGGCTTTTGCCGAAATCATTGAACGTATTTTTCGCAATATTTCTGAAAAAGTATTGCTTAATTTTGAATTCAAATTTTATCAAAATCCTGCTGATACGTATAAGGAAGCAAGAAACCTGGCGCATCTCATCATCAAAGAAGTTCTGTCCGAATACAAAGTCAACTACAGGCTTCTCAAGCAAATTCTCGCAATAGCCTTACTCGATAACGAAATAGAAAAAATACGCCGCACCGAAGAAAAGAAAGTGATTGATTTGCTGGTTTCGTACATGCAAAATTATAAAAATTACATTCGCGTATCCGATTTTGAAGCGGCCGCGTTTATTCTGCTTAAACTTGCCGAAGAGATGATGCATCAAATCAAATTTGACAACACCGGTATTGAAAAAAAAAGGCTCATCAACGAAACGGAAGATATCATCCTGAGATATCTTCTTCCTGAAAATTAAAATCTATTTTAAATACCTTTTACAGCAATAAAAAAATTTAAAACTAGAGAGAGCAGACTTTTTTAACATCATGATTTTGATCAACATCGTGTGTTTTAAAACAATTATAACTCAATAGATTGAATAATCTTCTCTATGATTTCATATGTCTTTGAAGTATCCGGAAAATCCAAAAAAGACCTGCCGTAAAAATCGAATTCCCTGATCAGATCGTCCTCCGGCAGCCATCCCAGAATGTTGATGCGGATGCTCTTTCGGATATCATGTGCTTCGCTCTCATTTCTGACTCGGTTCAAAATCATTCCCATGCTTTTGTAACTTACGGCTTTGTTGTCCTCAGCCAGATGCTTGATGGTATGGGCAACATGAATCCCCTTGGCGGAAGTGTCGGATATCATGATCAAGTGATCCACCGTTTTCATCACTCTACGGTTGATTTGTTCGACGCCAGCTTCTCCGTCAATGAGCACCACATCAAAATTTTTCGCCAGATCCTGGATAATGTCTTTCAAAAGAGAGTTGACCTTGCAGAAGCAACCTTCCGATTCCGGCCGTCCGATGGCCAGAAAACCGATATTTTTGAATTGCGTCAGGGCATCAAAAAGTTCATAATCCAGCCTGTTCAGCGTTGCGTCTTTATCCTGGCTTGCTCCTTTCCTAATAGAATTGATCAAATCATTTCTGATATCATCCACGGTTTTTCTGATTTGTATTCCCAATGCCGTGCAAAGGCCTATGGCAGGATCGGCATCAATGGCCAGCACCTTGATGTCTTTTTTTTGAGTAAGATTCTTTACCACCAGCGCGGATACCGACGTCTTTCCCACCCCGCCTTTTCCGCACAAAGCGATCGTCTTTGTTTTTTTAATCATGTTGGTTCATCCTTTTACCATCACGTGATTTTCTCATGCTTTTAAGTCCCGCCACCTCATCGCAAACATCGTTATACTCGCACTCGTCACAATCCGGATTTATTTCATTGAGCATTTTATCCAAAGCATTGATTGTCCTTCCTACATTTTTTGTTATTTTCTTGAGTTCGCGCACATCTTCCGTATTTGAGGTGACGAAAAGAATTTCGACGGAATGAATAAAATCTTTCTTCATATATTCATTCCACAGAGCCTTACCCAGCATCTCAAAAGAAAAACCGTTTTGCACGGCCTCATAGCTGATACGGCTCCATTCCCGCTGATACTGGGATACGGCCCTGATCATGTATCCTTTCAGATCGATGGCATATCTGACAGATTCCATTTCCTTATAACGGTCGTAAGTATTATCTTCATTAAATCCACTGACTGCAACAAAAATGACTTTCCCGAAAGATAAGCTCGCGTTTAAGCTCGACGGAATATCGGGACCGATCAGTGTAATTTTGCGATCACAAACCAGCTCGGATTTTTCCGTCCAGATTAAGCAGGACGAGGATTCCATCTGAGGACTGCCCAGCTCCACGCCCATGTCATCAGACAAAACAACGTTTCTACCGCCCCCTTCCGGCCAGAGCTTGGCATACGGTTCCGGAATCCAGGATTTACCTTTTCTTTTGCTTGAAAAATTTCGGATTTCATCGAAGGTGCGTTCGAAAAGCTCCATAAAAAATACATCCTTATTTTTTCAAACATTCAGCGGCAAAAATGGCCGCTCCCAGGGCGCCGTTGACCTGAGGATCTCGTCCAACATTTTTAATTTTTTTGCCCAGGGCTTTTTCCAGCGCCACAAACATGCCTTCGTTCTTGGCAACACCACCCGTCATGACGATATCCTCCTGCAATTCGATTCCCTTGGCCAAAGCGGCAACTCTATGCGCTAAAGCGTTGTGCAGACCGCTCACGATATCGGTCATGTTTTTGCCTTCATTTATCAAAGAAACGATTTCCGTTTCTGCAAAAATGACACACTGATTGGAAATGCTGATGGGATTTTGGGAGGCAAGAGAAACCGCACCCATTTCTGTGATATCAATATTTAATGCGTCAGCCATAACCTCAAGAAATCTGCCTGTTCCGGACGCGCATTTGTCATTATACACATACCTAATAACATTTCCTTTTTCATCGAGGCGAATCGCTTTGGCATCCTGTCCGCCGATATCAATGACCATTCTCACCGAGGGCATCTGCCATTGCGCACCTTTGCCGTGACAGGCAATTTCCGACTCCACCGAATTGGCAAAAGAAATGCTTGCCCGGCCGTAGCCCGTTCCCACACAATAAGATATTTCATCCATAACGAGGCCTGCCTGTTCCAGTGCCTGACAATAGCGGGTATGCTGTTTGTGCGCCAGCACTATGTCGGGCTGTCCCAATTCAGCAGTGGTGATGCCACGCAGGTAACTCTCGGCAGGTTTGCGGGTAATAGCATGCCTAAATTTCATCGTCTTACTCCATTTTCAGGATTTTTTCCAATGTGGGTAGCGCGGCTAA
>ENA-ORXD01001383-ORXD01001383.1-sediment-metagenome-genome-assembly--contig:-NODE-1383-length-20472-cov-3.584996_pt1 | contig 20472 bp, 15 predicted proteins | sample MGYA00237862_ERZ511471 | MGnify/ENA metagenome assembly ERZ511471
TGGAGGCTACCGTTATTCGCAACGGAAAGTCCCTGCGTGTCCCGGCCGCCGAGCTTGTACCAGGGGACCTGGTTCTTGTCCAGGCCGGCGAAAGGGTGCCGGCTGACCTGCGCCTTATCAAGTCTCACTCTGTTCGCATGCAAGAATCGGGCTTGACCGGTGAATCGGTGCCCGTGGCAAAGCAAGCGACGGCTCTTAAGGAGGATGTTGCTCTCGGTGACCGGATAAACATGGCCTACGCTTCCACTCTTGCTGTGGGTGGGCAGGGCATGGGTGTAGTTGTTGCCACAGGTGACGGCACCGAGATGGGTAAGACCTCCGGCCTCATAGCCGAGGCAGAGAAGTTGAAGACCCCACTCACGCGCAAGATCGCGCAGTTGAGCCGCCTGCTTCTGTTCGTCATTATCGGTATGGCTGGGCTCACGTTCATCGTTGGAATGTTGCGGGGAGAATCTGCTCCAGAGATGTTCGTGGCGGTGGTGGCCTTAGCTGTGGGAGCCGTTCCCGAAGGCTTGCCTGCTGCAGTCAGCATCGTGCTGGCGATCGGTGTGTCGCGTATGGCACGCCGCCGGGCGATCATTCGACATTTGCCAGCCGTGGAGACCCTGGGTAGCACGACGGTCATCTGCTCGGATAAGACGGGAACGCTCACCGAGAACCAGATGACGGTCCAGACCATTGCCTGCTCGAGGACCTATCTTCTGACGGGCTGCGGGTATGATCCTGACGGGGAGCTGATCGACTCGACCGTGGACCGCCTGGGTGACGTCCGGTCGGACGCGAATATCGACAAGGAGCTTGAGCAACTGCTGCTGGCCGGTACCCTCTGCAATGACAGCTCGGTCGACTTCGATGGAGCCGCCTGGCGCATAAGCGGAGATCCCACCGAGGCGGCCCTCATTGTCTCCGCAATGAAGGCCGGCATCGATAATCAAGAGAGCAAGGAGCACCTGCCGCGGCTCGACACGCTGCCCTTTGAGTCGGAGTTCCAGTACATGGCCACCCTTCATAGCGGGGCCCCTTGCCAGCTCGGTTTCAATGTCATCTACGTGAAGGGTTCTCCGGAGCGGTTGCTGGCTTACTCCGCCCACCAAGGTGATGGAGTTCGTCTTGATTCTTTCATTAGAGCATCGATCGAGGAGCGGGCCCGCGAAATGGCATCAGTGGGACTCAGGGTGCTGGCCTTTGCCTACAAGCAGATGCCTTCCTCGACTGCTGTGATCACCCGAACCGATGTCCAGACCGATCTCGTTTTCCTAGGCCTACAGGGCATGATCGACCCACCTCGTCAAGAAGTGCTACCGGCCATCAAGACGTGCCACCAGGCCGGCATCCAGGTGAAGATGTTAACCGGCGATCACGTCCTCACGGCTTTGGCTATCGCTGATCAACTGAAACTGGGGGGAATGGATGGTGACACCCCCAGGAAGTTGAAGGCGCTCACCGGCAGTGAGCTGCTCTCCGTCAGCGATGAGGATCTGGTCGGGGTCGTGGAAGAAACGGTGGTGTTCGCGCGCGTTAGCCCCGAACAGAAGCTTCGGCTGGTCAGGGCTCTCCAGAGGGCAGGAAACACGGTTGCCGCGACGGGAGACGGCATTAACGATGCCCCAGCCCTGCGCCAGGCCGACATCGGGGTGGCCATGGGGATCACGGGTAGCGAGGTGGCCAAAGAGGCCTCCGACATGGTGCTAACAGACGACAACTTCGCCTCTATAGAGGCGGCCGTGGAGGAAGGGCGCGGCGTTTTCGACAATCTGAGGAAGTTCATCAGCTGGACTCTGCCCACAAACCTTGCCGAGGGTCTGGTTGTCTTAGTGGCCACCTTTGCCGGGATGCTACTACCCATCTTGCCGGTGCAGATACTGTGGATCAATATGACCACCGCAGTTCTGCTGGGAACAGGGCTCGCCTTTGAGCCGAAAGAGGTTGGGATCATGCAGCGCCCGCCCCGTTCATCTAGGACACCTCTCGTCGATAGACCCACCGGGCTACGCGTCGTCATGGTCGCCGCGGTTCTGCTGATAGGGGCATTCTTCCTCTTCGACTGGGCCATTGATGCAGGTTGCGGCGTGGAGAGGGCGCGTACCGCGGCGGCCAACGTGATCGTTTTTGGGGAAATAGCCTTCTTGTTCAACTGCCGCTCTCTAAGGCGTCCCAGCTGGAGGGTGGGTCCCCTGAGCAATCCCATTTTGCTCGGAGGGGTCGTGGTTATGATCGGCCTGCAGATGCTTTTCACCTATCTGCCCGGCATGAACCGGTTGTTCAACACCGCCCCCATCGCCCCTACCACCTGGCTATGGATATTCGGCTTAGGGTTAGGCGTACACGTGATCGTTGAGATCGAGCGGTGGATTAGGAGCCCGCAAACCATAAAATAGATGGTTCCGGGCTCGCGTAGTAGAACCACGGCCGGCCGGCCCGGACCGGTTCATCTTTCATTGGCAGTCGACATGTTCGGCCTTCGTCAGCCGACATCTAGATGTCATTTACATCTACTGGCAAGCAGACTATGATTGAAGTGTTCTAACCGCCCAGAGAAACGAGGTAGCTCATGTCCGCGGTTTGCAGACCTCGATGCCGGCGGGGATCTAACGGGGGGAGACCTCGATGGGTCCCCGGGACCGTGACTGATGGAGCACATATTCTGGACGGCACTCTCCACTAGCGTCTTAGCAGCCGCAGTCACTGCCGCCGGGATCTTGACTGCCCAGGGCAGAGCAGGAGCAGAGGAAGTACATCCTAGTAGCCCTCGCAGGGGGGAGTGTTGGCGCCGGTGATTATCGCGACCGCCGGGGCTCGATGAGCCACAATCGAGGTAGGCGGAAATGAAGGAGAACCTGCCAAGAATTGATCCCCATGCGATCCCTCCCACAGTCATGGAGGCGTTGAGGGAGAGTGAGCACAATCTCCGGCTCGCGCTCAGGAAGAGCCCGGTCGCCCTCGCCGCTATGGATCGGGAGCTGCGGTATACCTGGGCCTACAACATGGAGTTGGGAGAGCCCATCGACCCGGTCGGCAAAACCGACGAGGAGTTGTTTCCCGAACAGGCCCGTCGACTGAAGGCCCTCGAGAGCACGGTCCTTGAAACAGGGGTCGAAGCGCGCGAACGACTCTCGGTGATCCGCTGCGGGCGTTCCTTCTTTCTCGATTTCCACATTCGGCCCAGGACTGATGATGTCGGCCGAGTCGACGGACTGTGGGTCATCATCATCGATCTCACCAAGACGGAGCGAGTCGGGGAGGCGCTCCATGAAAGTGAGGAGCGTTACCAGGCGATCTTCGAGAATATGCTCGACGGTTTTGCCCACTGTCAGATGCTTTACGACAACGACGGCCGGCCGAGTGATTTCAAGTACCTGGCCGTGAACGAGGCTTTTCAGCGACTCACTGGGTTGAAAGATGTGGTGGGGAAGAAGGCTACCGAGGTGTTTCCAGACATACGCGACTCTGCCCCGCAACTTTTCCGCATCTACGATGAGGTTGCGCGCGGTGGCGTTCCCCAGCGATTCACACTTGATTTCGCTCCTTTGTCAAAGTCGCTCGCCATCTCGGTATCAAGTTGCGCCGAGGGCTACTTATCCCATTTAGTTCGCGACATAACTGAGCAGAAGCGAGTCGAGACCGAGTTGAAGAGGAGCGAGGAGCGCTTCCGGAAACTCGCCCTGGGGAGCGAGCGCTTGTACCGGGAGCAGCGGAACATAGCGGAGCAGCTACAACGGGCGCTCCTGCACATCCCCGAGGAGATCGGGCCCATCAGGCTTGAGCATGTCTACCACTCGGCGACCAAGACAGCGCGCATCGGAGGAGACTTCTATGACGTCTTCGGGACAAAGAACGAAGGTATAGGCATCCTCATCGGTGATGTCTGCGGCCACGGCATAGAGGCAGCGAGGACTGCCACGCTGGTGAAGGATGTCGTCCATGCTTTTTCCCACCAGTACCGTCTTCCCCGCGCGGTCTTAGCCAAGACCAATGAGCTTCTCCTCGAGAAGCGCTCCCCCAGGTTCGTCACCGTCTTCTTTGCGGTCCTGGAACCTCAGAGCGGGGTTGTCCGGTATGCCTCCGCCGGTCATCCCCCTCCTGTCCTTGTAGGTCACAATGGAGAGATGGAATTCCTGAGCACCGGGTCAGGACCGCTGGGGGTCTTTCCACATACGTCCTGGCGGGATTACGAGGTCCGACCGAGGCCGGGCGATGTTCTCCTGCTCTACACCGACGGAGTCACGGAGGCTCGGAATGGCGCTCAGTTCTTTGGAGAGAGTGGCCTGACGGAGGCAATCCGAGGCTGGAAACTTGGGTCTCCGGGGGAGCTTCCACGGTTTCTGCTAGCAGCCATCCTAGCTTTCTCCCAGGGTTGCCTTACGGACGACGTGGCCATGCTCGCGGTCAGACTCTCGCCTGCTAAGGCAGCCAGCGAGCGTGAAGGACGTCATCGATGCGTTCAACGACCTTGGCTGCAGTGAACCCGGCGAGCGTACCGACTCGAATCTTTGGCCAAGCCAAGAGAAAACGTATGAGCATAGATATAGACCCCGTTATCGGCAAGCTGGGGCCCCCTTGGTGTTGTCATCTTCTCGCGAGAGCTGAAGAGACGGGGCATCTCCACCGACCATGCCTGGGGCATACCGCTGATCGCGGTACCCTGTGGCGTCATCGGAGCCCGGCTTTTCCACGTTTTCGAGAACATGGGCTATTACTGACAGCACCGGGGGGAAATCTTTGGGCTGCAGTTGGTGGGGCTCGCGATTTGCGCGGTCGTCACATCGGCGGGGTGAGCACGAAGACCTTCCACGGCATCGGGTGCGCCATCCTGCGTAGTGAGCACAAGCTGCGAGGCGACGTCCGACCCTGTACCTACAGCCAGTGGCGAAGATTGGCAAAGATGGCCATGGACTGGATGGAGAACGGGGTTTGGGTCGAGGCGGCTGACGCGCAGGAGGCCTGGTGCGGGTGCTGAGAAGCGAAGCGGAAGCCGCGGACTCTCGGGCCACCGACATGACCATGAAGACCGCCTCCCCCCGTTCGTGCGCACCCTGGAGGACTTAGATTCTGCTTTTCAGGCCTCGGTCAGCCGCAGGCAGGTGCGTGAGCTCGCGAGCTGCGCCTTCATCGAGCGTAGGGAGAACCTCATTTTCCTGGGCCCCCCGGGCGTGGGCAAGAGCCATCTGCCGGTGACCTTGGGTCTCGAAGCGGCCAAGCGGCGCCTGAAGGTGACTCTTTCGAAACAGTGGGGCAAAATGCGCATGCAGCTGGGCAGTGGCGAGGGGCGCCATCATCCTTTCGACAGCAGTAACGACGGCATTTTTGGCGCACTCGCCGCCAAAGAGCTTGTAGAAGTCCTTCGAGCGACAAACACGCTGAGGAACGAGACGAGGGGCCACGGCGGTGCGGCCATAGGCCATGCTAGGGAATTGTGGACGCTGAGGGAGCTTCAGCGGATGGTGAATACGGTGCGTAACCTCCTCGGCGATTCTTTGCTGAGCTACCGGCTCATCCGCTCGCTGCAGTCAGAGTTTGAGGCAGGTATCTACGAATGGCGAGTTCTACCAATGATGGGCACGAGGAGCGTGTTCAAGTCGACAACAATCAAGCTCAGAGAGCCCCTTGAGCGGGGCTCCATGTATCCTTATGCCCCTGGAAGCGAGTATGCTCTGCGCCTTTGCCCTCTGATCGAGGTGACCAGTGAAGGTGAAGCGGGGCACGCCGTATGTCGGTTCTATAGCAGGCGTACCCGCAAGGGAATCGACTGGGTGTCCTTGCATGACCCCGAAGGTTCAAAGAAGGCTGTTAGCTCATGGGCAACCCATGAGTCTCTGGATCTGTTCCTATGAGACAGCTGAGATTGTCGTCGCTGGCGCTGAGGCTTGTGAAAGTATCCATTACGAGCATCAGATGGCAGTCCTCTGCGAGGATGGTGTGATCGCTTGTCCCTCTGGGTAGTGACTACCACGGCGGGCGGCTGAAAACTGCCGGTGAATCGGGGGAGAAGTGATCGAAACCGAGGTACGGATGGCTGGAACTGGTCTTCGTTTTCGCTCGCCCCTCGTCCCCAGCGCGTCTGATCCGCCGGCAAGCGGCGTTCCATAGGCGGTCTAGGAATGAACGCAATACTGCTCGCGTTCGGCCTGACCACCTTCGCCGGACTCGCCACCGGAATCGGCAGCGTCATCGCGTTTACCGCCAAGAGAACGAACCATCGCTTCCTTTCTGTGGCCATGGGCTTCTCGGCTGGAGTCATGCTCTACGTGTCGTTCGTCGAGATCCTTCTGAAGGGCGCGACCGCTCTCACCGAGATCTATGGGGATCGCTGGGGCCACTGGATTAACGTCGGCGCCTTCTTCGGGGGCATTCTCCTGATCGGGCTGATCGATAACCTCATCCCTGCAGCCGAGAACCCCCACGAGACGCACTCCGAAGCGGAGACCGCCCCTCTGCACGACGTGTCCGCTCCCCTGCCGAACTTCGAGGGAATTGAAGCCGACGGCGGGAAGGCCTCGATTGCCGGAGTGCACGATCATGGCCGGATCGACAAGAAACTCATGCGCATGGGGCTGTTCACAGCGCTCGCGATCGGCATCCACAACTTCCCTGAAGGTCTCGCGACCTTCCTTGCTGTGCTGCAGGACCCCACGCTGGGCTTGGCCATAGCCGTCGCCATCGCCCTGCACAACATTCCGGAGGGGATCAGCGTGTCGGTGCCCATCTTCTATGCCACGGGCAACCGGCGGAAGGCGTTCACCTACTCGTTCGTTAGCGGCTTGGCCGAACCCATAGGAGCCGGCATCGCCTACCTCATACTTCGCGCCTTCTTCGCAGATACCGGGGGCACCTTTCCCCCGCAGGTTATGGGAATCATCTTCGGGGCCGTCGCCGGCATCATGGTCTACATCGGTCTCGATGAACTGCTGCCGACAAGCCGGGCCTATGGAAGGGGTCACGACAGCCTTTTCGGTCTAGTGGCAGGGATGGCCGTGATGGCGCTCAGTCTGCTTCTGTTTAAGTAGAGAACTCAGAAGCGCAGGTCGCTATGATTGCAGGTCGATTCGGAAAGTCTTGCAGGTGGGTCATCTCGTGACCATAGCGGCGGTGAGTAGGTATCCAAGGGCGGTGCGGTGTCGGATGCTGACCGCCATGGTTTTCACGCATGTGCAGCTTCTGAAGAGCTTTCCTGGTGGGCCCCATCCGCTCGGGTGCGTAACCTTGGCCCCGTGGGGGAATCTGGGCGAAATCGAGTTTGGGTCGAATGACTTGGTCGTTCTCGGTCACGTCTCCCTCCTTACACAGGAGACCGGTTGGCCATGTCGGGTCTACCCACGGAAAAGACGGGGACATGAGGGCCTAACCGACCGACAGGGCAGTGCCCTGGGGGCCGGTGCGCAAGAGGGGAGTATCCACCTCGCCCGAGATCAGCCTAAGTCGTACCGCTGGAACTGGCTCATCCATATACTCTCAAAGAGCGAAGCACAACGAGTGGCCCGGGGAATCATCAGCGGAGGGGAATTGCGACCTAAGGAGACTGCCCAACTCTATGAGGCGCTCCCGGACCGAGGAGCGCGACGAACTCCTTCAGTGCCTTCTCATCGCCGCTCCCCGCGGGGAGCGGCGATGATCGACATGGTGGAGCAGAAGCTGCTATGTCATGCGACCGAGGAGTTACTGGGAGGATCCTTGCGGGGAGACGAACCATCTTTGTGAACACTTGCACCCGTGATCGACCGATCGGTCCACCTCGGCCATCGAGGCCTCGGAAGCGGCCTTCTTAATCTCTGGGACAAGAAGGACTTCAGTAGAAGCAATGGCGACCGACATCATAGCCACCAGCGTGGGGGCATTCTTCTGGCCGTCGCCGTGTGCGGAACGGTCTATCCGGTGCTGCCCGGCAGCCCAGTGGCCCTTGTCACGCTGATCGCGTGGGGGTGGGTTCTTGGCTCGGCCGCTTCGTGGACTGCTGCGGGCATCGGAGTCCTGTTGGCCTGCGTGGGCTGTTCGGCCAGTGCCCTGCTGACGGGGCGCAAGCTCAAGAGGCAGCACATTCCACGGCGCTCGCCCGACTTGAACCGGGGCACTTCCCGATAGAGGAAGCGCGCGCCGTCCCGGGAGTTAGAGTCGCCTTGTATTCGGCCGTCCGTTGGGCTGCCGGACCGCCTTCGAACGCCGACGGCGGCGCACCCGAGTCCGCGAATGGCGGAAGTCTTGATTCTAGGCGGGCAAGCTCTACACTCGGAGTACGTGGAAGCATCCCCGAGCACTTGTCGATCACCGTCATTCGGAGGGGGCAATGAAAGCCACCGGCGCCGAAATCCTCGTGAAGTACCTGGAGAACGAGGGGGTCAAGTACGTATTCGGCCTTCCCGGAGGCCATTTGCTCACTTTCTACGATTCTCTGAAGGACTCCACGATTACGCCGATCCTGGCCAAGCACGAAGGAGGAGCCGCCTACATGGCCGCGGGCCATGCACTGGTCGGGGAACGGCTAGCGGTGTGTTGCGGCACGGTTGGGCCCGGCGCCACCAACCTGGTTTCGGGGGTCGCTGCCGCCTACATGGCCTCGCTCCCGGTTCTGGTCTTGACTGCTCAGGTCGGCACTTCCTCGATCGGCAGAGGAGCCCTGCAAGAGGCCGCCGGGGAGGGCCGGACCTTCTCGCAGACGGAGCTCCTTTCCTCAGTTACCAAATACTCCACGATGGTCACGCATGCGACCAAGCTCCCGGAGGCTCTTCGCCGCGCCCTTCGGATCGCCACGAGCGGTCGCCCAGGTCCGGTCCATCTGGATCTCCCGGCCGACACCCAACGCGGCCAGGCGGAAGACGAGATCATCACCCCCGACCGCTATAGACCCGCTCTTGCAACGCGTCCCCTCCCCGAGGACCTGCATCGTGCGGCCGAACTGCTCCTTTCTTCGGAAAAGCCGGGGATGCTCGTAGGCGCGGGGGCGAGGAAGGGAGGCGCGCCGGCCGAGGTCCTGCGCCTGGCAGAGTTGCTCGCCTGCCCGGTGGCCACGACCCTCCCGGGGAAAGGTGCCATTCCTGAGGATCATCCCCTGTCCCTGGGTTGCATCGGCCTGTACGGCACCCGAGCGGCGAACAGCTATCTGCGCTCCGGACTAGACGTACTTCTGGTGGCCGGATCCAGCCTGCACGAATTCAGCACACACGTATGGGATCCCGCGCTGCGGCCGAGCAAGGCTCTCATCCATATCGATATCGATCCCGGCGAGATCGGCAAGAACTATCCGGTGGAAATGGGGCTGCTGGGAGACGCGGGCATCATCTTGAAGGCCCTGGGAGATATGGTGGCCGGTATGAGGAGCGGTGACCGCCTCCCGGCGGAAGACGTCGCCGCTCTTAAGGCCCACACGGAGTACTTCGGTGAGCCGGCCATGACTTCAACAGAGGTGCCACTAAAACCACAACGGGTCATGGCCGAACTGCAAGAAGCGCTACCCGAGAACGCTCTCGTGTTCACCGATATCGGGAACACAGTAACCTGGGTGGAGAGATGCCTAATGGTCAAGCGGCCGGACGCGACCATGTCGCTCAGCGGTCTCGCGGCCATGGGTTCAGGGGTGGCTGCGGGCATTGGGGGAAAGCTTGCCGCCCCGGATCGTCCGACTGTCATCGTCTGCGGAGACGGGGACTTCCAGATGCATGGCATGGAGGTAATGACGGCCGTCAGCCACAAAATCCCCGTGGTCTGGTTGATTCTTCAAAACGACACGCTTGCGATGGTGCATGACATCCAGACCATGACCTATAAGGGTCGCTACGTGGCCTCGGAATTTGTCACTCCCGACTTCGTCAAGTTGGGGGACGCGTTCGGAGTCCTGAGCCTTCGAGCTGAACAGCCGGGTGACGTAGCGGAGGCATTGATGAATGCCTTTGCCGCCGAGCGGCCGGCGATAGTGAGCGTGCCCATCGATCCCAACGAGCTGCCGCCGGCCAAGGCCAGGATGATGGCCATGGACCGCTCTCTCGGAAATCCTCCCCTCCTGCAATCGCTGAGCATCGGATCACTAAAGACCGTGTGGTCGATGCTCAGAGAGCGGTAGAAGGCTCACGGTACGCTACGCAGCTCCTCAGCCGGCCGCTCCCAAGCGTTGCCGGCCGGTGTGTTTCGCTGCTGATGACGGTTTCGTTATCAGCTCATTGCCGTGCCGACCGAGCATGTGAGGCGCAGGTTTCGGAAACACCAAATAGCGGAACTTCACGAAGGCCGGGGCTTCGCATACCTATCGCGACACTCACTTGACGACGTGTCTCCGGCAACGGAGAATGCGCTCTGCTGCGCGATGGCCGGTTATTGCTGAGGAGCAGATGGAAGTCTTCAAGGCCTCTCTGTCCGGCATTCCTCTGCTAAGGATCGTCGGAGACGTCGATCACTTCAGTGCGCCTGCGCTCGAAGCGGTTGCTCAGGAGGCTATTGCCCCGGACAGCGGGCGTCTCCTCTTTGACTTGAGTGCCGTCCGCTACATCGACAGCGGCGGTGCGGGGCTGTTCCTCACGCTGGATAGGGATCTGCGGGCAAACGGGTTGGGTGGGGGTCATCGGGGCCGATCCCAACCTTCTTCGGATCTTCGAGATCGTGGGTCTCACGAGTCGGCCGTCTTTCCGGGTGTTTTCGGCAGTCGATGAAGCCGCTGAGGTCATAGCGGTGGAGGCTGGATGAACAGCCCCGGGGGCCTCATCGGGTCGTCTCCGTTCAAGCTCACGATCCCAGCCGATCTCTCCCGGGTAGCCGAGGTGAGGGAGTGGGTGGGCGCCCTCGGCCGGTCGGCGCCGCTTCCCGACAGCCGGGTCTTCGACCTGCAGGTCGCCACCTCCGAGGCGGTCGCCAACGGCGTGGAGCACGCGGCCAGCGAGGTCGAGTTGGTCGGATGGCTGCTGCCCGATCGCCTGCTCGTGGAGGTGACCAACGACGGGGTCTTCCAGCCTGGTCTCTATAAGGACCATACCGGACGACGCCGGGGCCTTGGGCTTCCCCTCATGGTGTCTCTGGCCGATCAGGTGCACGTCTCTCGCCTTTCCGCGGCTAGGACCAAGGTCTCTCTCACGTTCTTTCTCGAGCCTTCCCCGGAGGTATCACCGGCTCCAGCCCAAGAGCCGGGCGTGCTTGGGCGCTTCTCAGAGCCAAGCGCTATTGGTTGGCTGCTTCTCCCAGTCCCGGTGTTCATTCTCCTGGTGGCCATCTTCTGGGCCGTTGGCTCCGAGTCGGCCCGTGAGGCGCCGGTCCTCCTCACCATCTTCAACACCCTTTTCGTCGCTTCGGCCAGTCTTGCCGTCGCCTACTTCGCCGGTTTCTCCTACCGGCGAACGGGATCGCTCGCGGTCCTGATACTGGGCGCAGGGGGGATTATCCTGGGGCTGGACTACCTCGTGATCGGGGCCCTCGTCGCCACCGACCTCAATGCGGCCGTGACTATCCACAATGCCGGCGTCCTGTGCGCCGGCCTGCTGTTCGCCGCTTCGGGGGTTTTCGCACTACGCAGCCACGCTCCGGCGCTTGTAGGACGACAGGCCCTCCGCCTCTCCGCGGGCTATCTTGGGGCTCTCGGTTTCACGGTCCTGTTGATGCTGGCCTCGGTCGGCGGCCTATTGCCCGATTTCTTCGTGGAGGGACAGGGCTATACCTGGACCAGGATAACGGTCTTGGCGCTCTCGGTCGCCGCGTTCTTGGTCGCCACCCTCTCGTACTTCCTTCTTTCCCGCAGAAGACGGAGCCCCTTCGTCATCCTCGCCGCCGGCTCCTTCTGCCTGTTCTTCGTGGCCTTCGGAATCCTCGCCTTGACCGACGCGCCCGCGGGCTCCGCGAACAGCTGGGCCGGTCGTGCCGGGCAATGGATGGCAGGCGCCTATCTGCTTGCCGCTGTCTACTCGTTGGAGAGGGGCGGCCGATCGGTCTTCGCTCTTGAGCAGAGCCTTCATGAAGTCGAGGATCGGTACAAGAATCTTATCGATCTGACTCCGGATGCGGTTCTGATCCATACCGGGCTGACCTATCGGGCTGCAAACCCGGCGGCGGCGGCGCTCCTGGGGCTCACTTCTCCGACCGAGCTCATCGGGAGGAGCGTAGAAGAGTTCCTGCCTCCGGGGACTCGGGACCTCTCCCTCGAGAAGATCAAGTTGGTTGTCGGTGGAGCGATCACGGCGCCGACGGAAGAGAAGTACCTCCGGGCCGACGGAATCGCCGTCGACGTCGTGGTGACCCGGAGCAGGGTGATGTTCGAGGGTCAACTCGGAGTCCAGGCAGTCGCCCGTGATATCACCGAGCAGACGCGGGCGGAGGAGGCGCTGAAGCGGACACGCGGTACACTGGCAGAAGCGCAGAAGATCGCTCACTTGGGCAGCTTCGAGTACGACGCGGCCACCCGGACGACGACGTGGTCCGAGGAGGAATACCGCATCTACGGCCTGGACCCCGCGCGCCCGTCGCCCGAGTATGACGTGATGCTCGCTAGGTGCATCCATCCCGACGACGCAGCCCCGCTCCACGAGACCTTCACGAAGGCGATGCAGAACTGCTGCGTCTACGAACTCGAGCACCGGATAGTGCGGCCGGACGGCAGCGTGAGGTGGGTATACGACCGTGCCCACCCGTATTTCGATGAGAATGGGAACCTCATGCGGTACGTCGGCGCGACACTCGACATCACCGAGCGCAAGTGGGTCGAGGAACAACTGCGCCGAAGCAACGAGACCTTCGCCAACCTCATCGAACACAACCCTATGGGCACCTACGTCATCGATGCCGACTTCAAGATACGGAACGCGAGCCTGGGCGCACAAAGAGCGTTCACCAACGTGCCTCCTCCTCTCATCGGGAAGGGACTGGATGTCTGCCTGCGCACGATCTGGCCGGAGCCATTCGCAACTGAGGCGATCGGCCGGTTCAGACACACGCTCGAAACGGGCGAGCCTTTTGTCGCTCGGGACACGGTCGAGCAGAGGCACGACACGGCAGAAATGGAGGCATACGATTGGCGTCTGGAGCGTTTTGCCCTACCCGACGGCCGCTTCGGCGTCGTCTGCTACTACTACGATCTGACCGAGCGCCAACAGTTCGAGCAGGCCCTGCGTGAAAGCGAGGAACGCTACCGCGCTCTTGCCGAGGAGAACGAGCGTCTCTACCGCCAACAGCTTGATATTGCCGAAAATCTCCAGGCCGCGTTTCTTCACATCCCCTCCGAATTGGGCCCCGTGCGTCTCGGCCATCTCTACCGCTCGGCCACGGAGGCCGCTCGCGTCGGTGGTGACTTCTACGACGTCTTCGAGGTCAAAGACGGCAAGATCGCTCTGCTCATGGGTGATGTGGCCGGGCATGGCATCGAGGCTGCTCGCGCTGCCACCCTCGTCAAGGACGTCGTCCATGCCTTCATCCATCAGACGCTTCGGACGGAGGAAGTACTCAGAAACACGAATACGCTGCTCATCGAGAAGGAGCTGCCCGGCTACGTTACCGTTTTCCTCGCCATCCTCGACTCGGAAACGGGCGACCTGCGTTATTCGTCGGCGGGGCACCCCGACATGCTCGTAAGGAGAGCCTCAGGCGTGGTCGAGCATCTCGGAGTCGGTTCTTCACCACTCGGCATATACGCCGATGCCGTCTGGAAACCGCATGCGGTCGAACTGGAAGCCGAGGACCTTCTCGTTCTTTTTACCGATGGGGTGACCGAGGTCCGCCGTGACGGCGAGCTGTTCGGGGAGAAGCGCCTAGAGACACTCGTCAAGAGCAAACCTATCTCAGCCGAGCGGCTTCCCGAGGTCATTCTCGATGAGGTTCTCGCCTTCTCCGAAGGGAAGCTCCAAGACGACCTGGCGATCTTGACGTTGCGGCTCACCACCAAGGCCGAGCCAGCCACATCGAAAAAGAAGTCCCATATCCAGGAGACGCTGCCCGGGGTGATGACGTCCCAAAAAGCCGCTAGGCGGAAGGGAATGTCGCAGGCCATACAAGTCCGGGTTCTGCCACCTACCGTTGTCGATTCGACAACAACTTGCCTCCGGATTAATGAGTTGCCGGTCGCCTACCCGGTCGCTCGAGAATTCCCAAAATGGGAACACAAGGACGTGAACTAGCCGCGCTTCGCCGGCACGGTTATCGATCGGACCTTCGGTACCTCGTGTTTCAGTCTCTTGAACACACACTCGACGTGTCGCGGGATGTCTGGCGTGTGCTTGACAAGGCGCACGGTGCGGTATCTCGACAGGGAACTCCAGCCCCTGTATGCGGAAGATCGTCCTGTCTGGGGTTGCCTCGTTCTTCCTAAGCACGGCGTCCAGCAGCTCGCGCTGCTCCTCGACGGTCGCTGCCACCCAAAGCGGGTCGATGTCGATGTGGAGCAGATAGCGTTTGGCCTCACGCCGCTCTCCGATAGCCGTCCGGCCCTTGAGGGTCGCTGTCTCTGTCGCGATCTTGCGCTCCAACTCCGCGATCCTCTCCTCGCTCTGAGTCTCGGGTTTGCGAACCCGGATCGCCTCCTCCACTTTTCGCTCGAAGTCATGGAGGCGGCGAGGAGGGCCACAGCACCGGCAGCGCCGGTCGGTTTCTCGACGAACGAGGTCGACTGTGTCCGTTGGGCCCCCTGGACTCTGCTTGTGCGCCTGTGCGGCGTGTCATAGACTGCAATGCGGCAAGTACTCCTGCATGGAAACAGAGGGGAGCGAGGTCATGGGATCAAGATCGGTGGTCCGCAGGTCGCTTGAAGGCGTTTTCCGGCGGTCACTCAAGGCGGCTCTGTGCGTCGGCGTCACCGCACTTGTGGTGTTGGTGATCGCGATACCTTCGTCTGTTCAGGCGATGTCCGCCTTCCCCGACGTCCCCGCCTCCCACCCTCACTATGAGGCCATCACCGGCATGGCCGAGCACGAGATCATCGGCGGCTACACGAATGGCAACTTCGGTCCGGAGGATCCGGTCATCCGCCAGCAGTTCGCCAAGATGATCGTGCTCACTCTGGGCCTCACTGTAAGCGAAGACGACTGGCAGGACACGACCAAGCCCTTCCGCGACCTAGGCCCCGACGATCTTACCAAGTTCTATCCCCACGAATACGTGGCCGTCTGCGCCCGGAACAACATCACCAAAGGTACCCAAGACCCCACCAAGTTTGCCCCCTATCTCAACATCAGCCGCCAACAGGTGATTACTATGGTAGTGAGGGCGACCGACACCCTCGCCCCCGGCACCCTCCAGGCCGCACCTGCCGGATGGAACGGTCTGCTCCCCGCCGGGGACCCCACCCATGGGGCCAACATTAGAAAGGCCGAATTCAGCGGGCTGCTCACGGGTATCCGGGCCTCCACCACCGCTCCCGGACTGGGTGGCTGGAACACCCTCGCCAACGCCAGCCGGGGTGAGGTGGCCCAGATACTGTGGAACCTGCTCAACCTGGGGGCGAGCCAAGCTTCGAGGTGGGTAGCCGCGGCCACAAGCCCCTATCGTCACACGCTGGCGATTAGGGAGGATGGCTCACTGTGGGCCTGGGGGGCGAACAACCGGGGTCAGCTGGGAGACGGCACCACCACCGATCGCCACACACCCACCCGTATCGGCACGGACACCGACTGGAAGGCGGTCGTGGCCGGTTGGTGGCATTCTCTTGCCCTCAAGGAGGACGGCTCCCTCTGGGCCTGGGGACGGAGCGAGAGCGGTCAGGTGGGTGACGGCACCACTACCCAGCGACTGGTACCCATCCGCATAGGCGCTGACAGTGACTGGGTGGCGATCGAGGCCGGGGTGGATCACAATCTGGCCCTCAAGGATGACGGTTCCCTCTGGGCCTGGGGCTACAACCATTCCGGCCAGCTTGGCGATGGCACCACGAGCAACCGTTTGACTCCCACCCGTATCGGTACGGACACCGATTGGAAGGCAGTCTCGGCCGGGTCGCTGCATTCTCTTGCCCTCAAGGATGACGGCTCTCTCTGGGCCTGGGGGGACAACGGGGTTGGAGAACTGGGTGACGGTACGCGGATAGGTAGTGCTGTTCCCACTCGCGTCGGTGCCGCCACTGATTGGAAGGCCATCTTTGCCGGCGCGTTGCATTCTCTTGCGATCAGGAACGACGGCTCTCTCTGGGCATGGGGGCAGAACTCCCGCGGCGAGTTGGGCGACGGTACCACCTCCGACCGTGATGTGCCCACTCGGGTCGGCGGAGATACCGATTGGAAGACCGCGGCCGCCTGCAGCCATTCCCTGGCGGTCAAGCAGGATGGGAGCCTCTGGGCCTGGGGACGGAATGACAACGGTCGCCTTGGAGACGGCACCAACGTCGATCGCCACACTCCCGCCTGCATCGGCGCCACCCGCGATTGGGAGGCTGTTGTTGCCGGATACGAGCATTCTCTCGCCATCAAGACCGATGGTTCGCTCTGGGCGTGGGGAGGAAACCTGTTCGGTCAGTTGGGCGACGGCACGCCGACCGACCATTTGACGCCCGGTCGCGTGAGTGATCGGTGACCTTGAGCGTGGACTTCCTCGGAGGGATGAGAGCGCCGGGCCCGCCGCGAAGCGGGCCCGGCGAAGGCTTGATGGCCGCGGAAAAGGCAAGAAGGACTACTGCGCAGGTACGAACTTCACCGCGCCGGCCATCGCGTGGCCGTTGGTCGCAACAGCATCTCCACTCTCCCGTTGTCGCGGCTACGCAAGCACCAAAGAGAAGGATGTCGGGAAGGGGGCCGGGAGCGCTGTACTTGCCTTGCGTCCGGGTCCCGCCACCTAGAAGCTAATGCTTGTGCCACACTGTTCTTGCCGCTTTCGGGAGAAGCCAGTCTTAGCCAACGCCCGGCCAACGCCCGCTGATATTCGCATGATTCAGCCACGCCACGGTTGACTGAGCCGGCTTCCTGGACGGTCACTTGATCCGGGGCTTTGGCCACTCGGCCGAAGAAGTCCTGGAGTCGGGCGCGGGTAAACGATGGCTGCTTGTAGCGAACGCGTTTAAGTAGCGGGGCAGGCGTTTGAGACTTTGACGACAAGGACAACGCCCCGTTGGTCGGCCACCTGAGCGAATGCCGCTCCCATCGCTTCGAAGACCTCTGTCACCTCCCCGGAGAGTCTGGTGCTCATAGGGCCGATACTCCCCTCTATGCCTCTGCGATTTAGCTCGTCTACAAAAGCTGCGATCGGCTCCTGCAATCCCCCTTGCCCCAGGGGATAGAGGCTTACCTCGGCTTGAACCATCATGGTGTCACCTCCGCGACAATGAACGGCCGGCTGGGCTGGTTGGTCGGGGCGCTCAAATGAACTATGCCCGGGCCGGCGCCCGCCCAGTACTCGCCGCCTAGTGGTTGAGTTGATAGGTGATAGTCACGTTGATATAGATGTCCAGACTCTGCGGGTTGATCGGCGGGGGAGAAACCGAGCCGCCGGCTGTGGTCGTAGTAGCGGCGGCTTCTCTCCCGTAGTAGTAGACAGGGGCCGAGTATCCCTCGGTAAGGACGAGCACGTCGCCCAGGGTCGCCCCATTCGCGGCGGCAAACGCTTCGGCCTTGGCGTGGGCTTGGGCAGAGGCTTTGGCGAGAGCTTCGGATTGGGCCTTGGTGTTGTCGGATAGCTGCCAGGTAGGGCCGGAGAGGTTGTTGGCGCCGGCCTCGGCGGCGGCGGCAAATACGCTTCCAATGGAGCTGAAGTCGCTCAGGGTGACCTCGACCGTATTTGAGGCCTGGTAGCTCATGCCGGTCTGCTTACCGGTCTTCTGATCGTAGAGGGGATATCCGTAGACACTGACGTTGGTGGTCTCAATGGCCGAGTCCGGTATCCCGTCGGCTTTGAGACGGGCAAGGAGGCTCTGCATTTGCTTGGAATTGGCATCGAGAGCAGCGGCTGCGGTCGAGGCGCTGCCTTGAATACCTATATTGATGACGGCTTGGTCGGGAAGCGCGCTCATGTGACCGGTGCCGGAAACGGTGACGGTGTGAAGAAGAGAACTCTGCGCCTCCGGTGCGCTTACTGTCGTCGTGGTCGTGATCTGCGTTTGAGTTGACCCGCCGCCCGTGGTCGCCGAGCTTCCCGCCGCGGTTGACACGGTTGAACCCGAGGTGCAGGCGGTGACTCCGAAGAACAACAGCCCGAGTGCCAACAGAATGCCGCCCGCAAACGTCAACTTTCTGCCCATCCTGGTGACCGGCATGGCACCCCTCTTTTCTCGAGGACAGCCGCGGCTGTCCTCTCGGTCGGCTGCTGGTCCGCGTGCTCCCATAGCGCTCTCACTCGCCTAGACTGCCGGCGTCCCGAGGTTGTTCCCGACAACACCAGACTACGTCATTCTTCGCCTGGCGTCAGGATGTTCCATGAGAAGATCGGCCTCTACGAGCAGCTCGTCCGGAGGGGGAATATCCAGGGCATCCGCCGGCAGGGTCGCTCCTTTGGCACCCACATGGGAACCGGGGCCTAGCTAGTCACGGTCAGACTGAAGAAACGATGAACAACATCAAAGAGGTCAAGACCGCATGACGAAACCCCGACTTCTTGCCATTCTCTCCGCGATCGGCGCCTCCACGGTGACCTTCCTTGTGGTGAGACGATGGCACCTTGCCGGCACTCTTACGGGTGCCGCCCTGGTTCCGGTCATCTCCACCCTTGTTGCCCATGTCTCTTCCGAGAGCCTTCACCGCGCAGGCGGGTGGGCGCGCCACAAGCTGGGTCAGGAGGCCGCCATCGAGGGGACTCCTGCAAACGAGGCCGGCGAAGGCGACGACAAGGGGCCCTCAGAGGGTCGGGCGAATACGACACTTCTCTGGAAGCTTGGGGTTATCGCCTCTCTTACCGTTGGCGTCTCTGCACTTCTTCTCACCACTCCCAGCGAGAAGACCGTCATCCGAGAAAGGGTGATCGAAAAGACGGTGACCGTCACGGTTCCCACCCAGGGCGAGGTCGCCAGAACCCCGGCGGAAGATTCGACGCCCGATACGACCACGAAGTCCTCGGAACCAGTTGTCCCACCAACGACAGAGACGACGACCACTCCATCCGACGCCGGAGCGGCAGACGAGACTTCGTCCTCAAGTACGACTGAGCCCCCACAGGAAGAGGTTACCGGGACGACGGAGGCTACGGGCCCCGCTACCACCTTGCTTCCTTAGCCCTGGAGATGCCGCTCCGGCAGCGGCTCACATAAGGTTTAGCGGGGCGGGTCTCTCTTCGAGGGAGGCGCGGGGCTTGTGTTGGCGTCACGTCCGGCCTCCGTGGCGGCGTGGGAGAGTGCGCAGAGACTTCTGTGACTACGAGATAGTCCGCTACGACTGCGCTCATGGTTTTCTCCATCGTGACATGATTCCCGGGAATTCTCCCAGCGGCTGGTAGTCTGTTTTTGAGGGCTGAGAATCAACCGTGTCTGCGCGACGGACAGGAAGGAGCAATCTGTGAGGCTATCTTCCGGTGCGGACTGCCGTCGGTCGCGGGGGACGAATCTGCTCACGCGAGTTGCCTGGGGGGAGTTTGGTGAACGATTGATCCCGGTCGGCGTGGCAGTGTTAATGGCTGCCACAGGAGTCGTATTTTCCGGATGCGGCCCTGGAACTACTGCGGCCAACGACCGGGATCGGGCAGGCATTCAGGGGTCAGCCTGGGATCCTGCCACTTCAATGTCAGTCACGGAATCAACGATAGCGACAGAAGAAGCTCTTTTCCCCGCCAAGGTGGGGTCCAAGTGCGGCTTCATCGATTCGAGCGGACGCCTCAAGATCCCGGCCGAGTTTGACACCGTCAGTGACTTCAGTCCCGCGGTGGCTTGGGTCAAGGTGGACGGCAAGCTAGGCCTTATCGACCGAACCGGCTCGCTGGTCTTAGAACCTCAGTTTGACGGAGCGTCGCCTTTCAGTGAGGGACTCGCATTCGTGAGCAAAGGCGCTCAGCTAGGATACATCGACGAGACCGGCCGCATGGCGCTTGATCTCGATTTTGAAAACTACTGGGACTTTCACGAGGGCCTCTGTCAGGTCGGTCGCGACGGCAAACGGGGCTTCATCGATAAGACCGGCCGACTTGTGATCGACCTCCAGTACGACGACGCAGGCGACTTTCACGAAGGTCTCGCGTGGGTGAAGAAACAAGATCGGTATGGATTCATCGATCACAGCGGCCAGATCGTCATCCCGTGCCAATTCGAGTACATACCTGGGGACGGCTTCAGTGAAGGGCTGGCTGCCGTTGAGGTGAATGACGAGGCAGGGTTCATCGATCACAGCGGGAAGTTCGTCATCGAGCCTCAGTTTGAGGGAGCGCGGGGTTTCAGCGAAGGCCTGGCCTTGATTGGCCATGGCGGCCTCTATGGCTTCATAGACTCTGCGGGTCGAACGGTCATCGCGCCTCAGTTCGCGACTTCGACAGTGGAGCGGGCGAAGCAGAAGGCCTTCGTTGATCCCCATCCAATGTGGCGTGATCGAACCATGCTCCTCGGGCGGGACGATGGCTGAGCTAACCAACCATCTGGTCGATCTGGCTTCCGTTCGAGCCGAAGATTTACATGATGTCATC
>ENA-ORXD01001385-ORXD01001385.1-sediment-metagenome-genome-assembly--contig:-NODE-1385-length-20458-cov-3.612384_pt1 | contig 20458 bp, 18 predicted proteins | sample MGYA00237862_ERZ511471 | MGnify/ENA metagenome assembly ERZ511471
GCTTGTTCGTGAAAATGCATGATTACTTTCATCATCCAATAGGATTTTTCCAGAGAACAAAAAACATCGACATCATGAGTAGCCGATTGCTGGAGATAATCTTCGCGCAGAACACGGGAAACCAATAGAACCTCCCGTTCCATTTCAGAGAGAGCGTCCTGTCCAATCAATTGCACAACTTGCTGGAGCTCATGTTCGCGGCTTAGAATCGATTGTGCATTTTTCATCAGAATCACGAAATCATCGGCAACTTCTTCGAGAAACCAATGAGACATGTCCACCAAGGAAAAACTTTTTGTCCAATTGATGGCGGGAAAATGCCTGCGGCGCGATAGCTCATAATCCAGTGCCCAAAACACTCCTGCGATGCGCATTGAGCTTTGGGTGATTGGGTCTGAAAAATCTCCACCAGGCGGGGATACCGCGCCAACCAGGGAAATAGAACCTTCGCGCTCTTCGCTCTCGCCATGATTCAAGCCAGATCCCAAACAGCTGACGTGCCCGGCACGTTCATAGAATTCCGCCAAACGGGATGCCATATATGCCGGATACCCTTCCTCACCAGGTATTTCCTCCAGTCGGCTAGAGACCTCACGCAGTGCTTCTCCCCAACGCGAAGTGGAATCAGCCAGCATCAGCACATCATAGCCCATGTCGCGATAAAATTCAGCGATAGTGATTCCCATGTAAATACTTGCTTCACGTGCCGCCACCGGCATATTGGATGTATTCGCAATCAATACTGTACGATTGATCAACGGTATTCCTGAAGCGCGGTCCTCTAATTTAGGCAGTTCATTAAGCACTTCAGCCATTTCATTTCCACGCTCCCCACAACCGACATAAACCACCACATCCACTTCTGACCAGCGCGCCAAGGATTGCTGAATGACGGTCTTGCCCGTTCCAAACCCGCCTGGAATGACAGCCGATCCACCTTTGGGAATCGGAAAAAACGTATCGATGATTCTTTTTCCGGTGATAAGTGGTTCAGTGAGGTCAAGGCGTCGTTTATAGCGTCGAGAAACACGCACAGGCCAATTGTGAGATAACATGACCTTTTGCCGGCCACCATTGTCATCCTCGAGGATCGCAACATAATCTTTCAGGGTAAGTTTTCCCGATCGAATTTCCACAACGCGCCCTGAAAGCGGAGTTGGAACCATCACTCGATGCTGAATGCTCTCGGTTTCCGGCAGGGTTCCCAAAATATCACCTGGTTTTAATATGTCATCCTCTTTCACACCAGGGGTAAATTCCCATTCCTTCTCCGCTGAAAGTGGGGCTTCTCCAATGCCACGCTTTAAAAATCCACCATCTTTTTCTGCCAGAGTTGTCAATGGCCGCTGCAAACCATCAAAGATCTGTCCCATCAAACCTGGACCGAGCGAGGCAACCAGGGGATTGCCTGTATTGAAAATCGGTTCTCCCATTGCCAAACCGGATGTATCTTCGTACACCTGGATGGTTGCGTGAGATGCGTTCAGCCGGATCACCTCTCCAACCAGCTTCTCGTAACCCACTAACACCATATCATGCAGACATATCTTTTTAAATCCAACTGCGCCAACGACCGGTCCCGAAATACGGGTGATCTTTCCATTTTCCGGTATGTTAAGCTGCATTGACTTCACCTTTAAAATGAATTTGAACGCCTGTGGCGTGGCGGATCATGTCATAAATCTGTTTATTGCGCGCCTTCTCGCCTTCAGATACAGGTTTATCTGGAATTGTGACGAGCAGCATCTCATCGGATGCATAAATCTGTTTGATAAAATTCGGCGCCAGTTGCGAAAAAAGATCATCATTGATCGCCAATAAAACTTTTTCCTTCTTTTTCAACCAGGACAAAATCAGGCGTTCAACCGTCTCGACATCATCCACACCTATAACATCCACACCCGCGAGTCTAAAACCATCCAGATATTCCGTGCGGGTCAGAATAATCATCTTGTTCATAAAATCTTTTCCATTTTTTCTCGAATTTCAGAGGGCGAAAACCCAGCTTGTATGCCTTTCGCAATCCAACGGATGTTTCTGATCTCACTTTTCTTCAAGGCAGTAAAACCTAAAGCTACGCCAATTCCAAGTGGAAAAAGTCTGGGAAGGCCGGCAGACCATCCAAGCGCATACATGCGAATCTGGTTCTCAAATTCGCTTAAAAGATGGGTCTCATGATAACAATCCAATGCTTTACGCAGGAATTTTCCATATTCAGTTGTAAATAAGACCCGAATGCTTTCTTCGATCGATGTCCTTTTCATCATGGTCATTAACTTTCTAGTTTGAATATTGCCCGAAGGGATCAAATATTGATTCATATCCTCTGATTTTTTCGTCAAACTCTCTGCGGAAGAGATAAAGCGCAAAATCGTATTCAAATTAACAATATCGGCTTCAATCGCTAATGCTTTTTGCATAATGCGGCAATCATCTGTATTCTTTCCTGTTTCTACAAATCCCTGAGAAAAATACCATTTTTCCAATTCCAGTTCAATTTGCGGAAATGACACATCCCCATGCCCGCTGCGCAAATCCAAGAGCACCTGCGCCATAGGTAAATTGTATACGATCATCCTGTTGATGGCTTCATTAATGTCTTGTGATTGTGCTAGCTGCCTCAAGATAGAATCGGAAATTGTACCCAATGACGAAAATGACCTGACGATCTCCTCAATATGGCTTTCATAGAATATTCCTCGCAGGATAGCTTTGATATTGAGCACATCATCGCGTAAAAAGATCAGATTTATTTTTTTATGGGCAACACCTTCATAATACCGAGTGAGAGCATAAACAAGATTCCGCAATTCCAAATTGATGGCCTCCTGCAAACAGGAATACCCATGAGCAAATGTCAAGGCCGTCTCAATGGATTCTTTGTATGCAGTTCTGGTTAGAGCTGAGATCAGACTGTCCAATGATCTCAATTCCGCAAATTCTTCCAACGTTTGAATATCCAGGAGGCGGGAAATTTGCGCGCGCAAGCGGGTATTTCCGTAATCATACAAAGCCATTTTTCAGCCTGTAGATAACTCGCTTTCAAAAAATAGGGATAAATCCTGTTTTATGCGCGATTGATCATGTTCAAAACGGGATTCAATCGTGTTGAGCGCACGAACCATACCATCCTCTGTTTCCGCAACGCACCCGCCCGAACATTCCAGGTCATATTTCGCAGACAGATTCAATGAGAAATTCTTTAGAATCTTTTCAGAGATCAATTTGTCGCGTGGATCGAAATGAACAATAATCTTCTGGTTATTTATCAAGGATGGGGTAATGGCCTCAATGCTTTCATTGACGAATTTTTTTAAAATCCTTGCATACACGGTCTTTTCCCGCAATTCGGACAAATTTTTCAAGGCGTTGTTGATTGCGGTTTCGATCAATTGCTGACGCGCGTCCGCATGGATCTGCAACGTCCGAATTTGTGCCTGCTGCGCGATCAAAGCCTGCTCACGATTCAATCGAGCATGCCCATCCGATAAAATCCGATGCTGCTGCATTTCGGCTTCTTTTTCTGCCCCGGCAAGTATTTTCGAAGCCTGCTGTTCCGCTTCTTGCTGAATCTGCAGAATCTGCTGCTGGCCGGCTTTTTTTATGCCATCCAGAATAGCATTCAAGTCCACGTGTTCATCCTCCCATTAAAATAATTGCGGCTACAGCGAAACCAAGAATCACCAGAGTTTCGGGTATGGCTACCAGGATAATAATTGATCCAATCAATTCGGGTTTTTCAGAGATAGCGCCTACTCCAGCCGATCCAATTGCACGCTGCGCCAAAGCGGTTGCAAGTGCTGTGATGCCGATTGCCAAACCGGCCGCGATTGCCATTATTGCTTTTTCCATTTCTAATTACTCCTTTTTCATTTTTACGTGTGTGAATTCTGAATATCTGAGTTTCCAATGCGCTTGCAGAAGGGTGTAAATGGAGATTGGCCGCCTTCATAAAATTTCCGGAAAAATTCAACATACTGCAAACGCAGACTTTGAATCGTTGGGCTGAGCATCCCCATGACCAAATTTAAGGCATGGATGAGCAAGGCAATGAGCACTCCAACCCCCACACTGCCTACCATTCCTCCTAAATCATTGGCAACCTTCGCCAAGAAAACAGATGCCAAACCCAAAGCCGCAAGTCTCAGATAGGATAGAATGTTGCCAATAACCCCCACAAACTCAATGGGGCCCATTATTATTCCCATTTTCCCCAAAGAGAGACCCAGTGCTGATATGCCAATTGCGAAAATAATCCAGCCCAGCGTGAGGAAACCATGCGGGAGGATTTGCGATAATGAGGCAACTAAAATACAAGTTCCAATGATTCCGATAAACATTCCCCCTCGCTCTAGAAAATGGCTGCGGTTTTTTTGCACAACTGCATTCCAAACACCAATCAATAATCCGAGCAGGGTATGGGCGACACCTACAGCCAGCGACATGCCTAACAATGTTGTAAAACTGCCTGCATCTGAGCGACTGAACCATAGTGCAGGAATTCCCCACTTTTCTCCAAGCGTTCCAAAATATTCCCCATATAGAATTCCGAAAAAAATCGACCAAACTGCTCCAGCCTGCAGGGCCTTAAAAAAATTGCGAATCAACCCAGCTGCCATTTTTTTCCCCAACAGCAAGGCAATGACCAGCATGAGCAAGCCGTAACCAACATCCCCAACCATCATCCCAAAAAAGATGGGCATAAAAATCGCTACCAGATGGCTTGGATCAACATCACTATATCTTGGTATAGCCCGCATTTTTACAAAATCCTCATATGGTTGAATCACTCCTGGATTCTTGGTGGCTACAGGAATTTTTTCTTTGAGGGCGGCTGGCACATCTATGACACTGAGAATCACATTTTGACCAAAGTATTGCGAAAGTACTTTTTGCAAATCCTCCACTCTCTCCTCTGGCACCCATCCGAAGATCGTGAAGGTATATTCCGTTTCGCCAATTTTCGCGTATGCTTCAAATTCATCAACGCGGTCTTGGCAGATGAGTTGCCAAACGTGTAATTTTGGGCTCCACTGATCAGCAATTCTTTGCAGACGCTTATCAATTTCATCCAACTCAAGGTGATTGATCTGTACTTTTTTTGAAATATGCCGTAGAGCCTCATCGGTCGAAAGGTAGGCATATTCTTCGGGCAAGATCAATTGCGCCACCTTTTCATTTTTCAAGAAAGTCTCCACCTGTTCAATCAGTTCTAATGGAAAGATGCCAACAATCGCATTCGTGGATTCTCCAATCTTAATAGAAACCATGTCAAACTTCCCGCGGGTGAGCAGTTTCAGTTGCTGCGCCAGCAAGTTCATTGCGCGCATTTGCGAGGAGTGCACCAAGGCGCGAATGGATGCATTGCCTGATTTTTTTACAGAATTTGGTATCAGCGGAGCAATGACAGTAAGCATATCGTTGTATTTTGATAGAGACACCAGTTCATCCTGGAGGAATTTTTTTTGATTGTTCAAGTATTGGACTTGGGAGGTAATTTCAGCAACCTTGCCCTTAATAGCTGGGATAGTATCTTCCTTTTCAACCGCAGTTTCTACTCCCGGTTTAGAGAAGCTCGAAAAAAGATCTATCAAACCATTAATGCTGGCAATCAGCAAATCCACCTGTTCGCGTTCCATTTGCATCGCATCCGGCATTGTGAAGGGCTGCACCATCGAATCCGGCAGCCGGCGAACATCATCTATTTGCATATTCCCAAAATTGTGCAATAGCGGGATCACTCTTTCGAGGTGTGCCTTCAATCCCCAAATTTGAATTCTTGCCATTGGTAGAATCATTGGTCCTGCTCCAAATCGAATCTCAGAATGCCGTTAACCACACGTCGTACAGCTTCAGATTCCTTTTGCTTTCCCAAATAAAGGAAATTTTCAACCGCTTGCCTAGCAGTTAAAACGATCTCATCTGCTTCACAATGTGCCCTCTCAATCTCCGCCTGAATCATTTCATCCCTATTTTTACGAGCTGCATTGATGATTTGGTTTCTTAGCTCAGTAGTGTGTTCACGGGCTTTGAAAAGCTTTTTTTCCGCCTCATCTTTTGCAGAGGCAATTTTTTCCGCGACCTCAATTTCCAACCGAAGGATTTTCTCTAATGATTGCTGCGGGCTTATCTCATTGCTAACCTGTTCAATTTTTTTCTTTTTCATTTTCAAACCGGTTTATTTCATTAAATTAATGACTTTTTATCCTAATCCTCTTATGCTGAAAAGTCAATTCTCACTTGGTTTCTATTCAGATTTCTAATATTTCAATAAAAATAATGTAAAATAAATCCTTGTCCCTTTCAGAAGTATAATTTTTTCGTTTGTTATTTTAATTTTGATCATTGAGGTGCAAATGAACGAATATGATATTGTTGTAATCGGGGCTGGTCCAGGCGGATATGTTTGTGCCATCCGTGCCGCGCAAAATGGCTTGAAAACCGCGATTGTTGATAAACAATGGCTAGGAGGAGTGTGCCTGAATGTGGGCTGCATTCCATCCAAAGCATTATTAAAAAATGCGGAATTAGCCCATACATTGAGAGAACGTGCTTCAGAATTTGGAATTTCTTTTGATAATCTGATACTGGATTATTCTGCAGCCGTCAAGCGCAGCCGGTCTGTCTCACAGAGGTTGACACGCGGCGTTGCTTTTCTGATGAAAAAAAACAGCATTGATGTTTTCATGGGAGAAGCAAAGATAACTTCCATCGGTCAAGTATCGGTTAAGGTTGAAAGTGGCGATATTCAACAAATTGGAGCAAAAAACATCATCATCGCCAGCGGCTCTAGTCCAGTCATCCCCAATGCATGGCAAGCGGATGACGAAAAGGTCATCTCCTATCATGAAGCAATCCTGCAGGAAAGCCTGCCGAAGTCCGTGGTGATCATCGGGGCAGGAGCAATTGGAGCCGAGTTCGCAACCGTATGGAGCGCATATGGAACGCAGGTGAGCATCGTAGAGATGCTGCCAAATCTGCTCCCATTGGAAGATGCAGAGGTAAGCGCCGAGTTGGCGAAAGCATTCAAAAAACGCGGTATTGAAGTATTGACCAGTCACAAAGTTGAGTCTATCGAAAAGACTGCAGATGGCGTCCAGGTTCACGTTAGCGGGAGTGATGGGAAAAAAACTCTGCAAGCAGATCAAGCCCTGGTTGCAGTGGGGTTCCGGCCAAATTCTGACAGTTTGGGCTTGAAAGAATTGGGAGTCGCTTTAGACGAAAAGGGAAATATTCAAATAGATGACCACATGGCAACCAATATCACTGGGGTTTGGGCAATTGGTGACGTCACTGGCAAGATGCTGCTGGCACATGTTGCCTCAACCCAGGGCATCTTATGCGCAGATGCAATCGCAGGGCGAAAAACCGCTGCCCTTAAATATCAAAATATCCCCCATGCAACATATTGCCAGCCGCAAGTGGCTTCTTTTGGTCTTAATGAAGATCAAGCTAAGCAAGCTGGGATTGAGGTAAAAGTCGGACATTTCCCATTTCAGGCGAACGGCAAAGCGCTTGGATTGGCAGAAGGTGGGGGCTTCATCAAGATCATCAGTGAAGCGAAATATGGCGAAATCCTCGGTGCGCATATGATCGGGCCGGAAGTCTCGGAACTTCTGCCAGAACTGACTTTGGCGCAACAGATGGAACTGACTGCTGAAGAAATCGCCAAAAACATTCACGCGCATCCTACCTTGAGCGAGGCTATCATGGAAGCGGCGGAAGCGATCGAGGGAAAATCCATCCATATTTAATAAAGATTATGTGTGATAAAAGGCGTGGCACTCACGCCTTTTATCGTTTAATTTATCGCTATGCTATAATCGCTGCGGAAAGGCACATGCATGTTTAAGAATCTTGCCAAAGCCATTGGCGGCAATCCCCAGAAAAAAGAGATCGAAAGAACTCAGATACTGGTTGACAATATCAATCAATTGGAAGCAGATTATTCATCTCTGAGCAAGGAGGAGCTTAGGGCAAAGACGAATATCTTCCGCGAGCGCTTAGCGCAAGGACAAATCTTAAATGACTTGCTGGTGGAGGCTTTTGCAGCAGTGCGTGAAGCCAGCAAGCGCACCATAGGTCTGCGCCACTTCGATATTCAACTGATTGGCGGCATCTTTCTGCATGAAGGCAAAATCGTAGAAATGCGTACAGGGGAAGGCAAAACCCTGGTAGCAACATTGCCGCTCTATCTCAACTCGTTGGCAGGAAAAGGTGCACATCTGGTAACCGTGAATGATTATTTAGCGCGGCGCGATGCGCGCTGGATGGCTCCGATCTATCACGCCCTGGGCATGAGCGTGGGTGTGCTGCAGATGTCCAGCCGCACCGATAACGCCCGGCTTGCCTTTTTGGTTGACCTTGAGAAGCGAGAAAACCGTGAAGAGGATGATCAGCTGCGCCTTGTGCCCAGAAAGAAAGCTTATCTAGCTGATATTACCTACGGCACCAATAATGAATTTGGGTTTGATTACCTGCGCGACAATCTGGTCATGAGCTTAGAGGAAAGAGTCCAACGCGGGCACGCGTTTGCCATTATTGACGAAGTCGATAATATCTTAATCGATGAAGCCCGAACTCCTTTGATCATCTCAGGACCAGCTTCAGAAGATGTGGAATGGTACGGACGCATGGCGGCTGTTGTGCGGCAGCTCAACCCGGAAGATTACGATTTTGATGAGAAAGACCGCAGTGTAGCATTGACCGAGATAGGCGAAGCGCATGTTGAGGACCTTCTCCAAATCCCACTGCGGGATCCTGACCGCCCTGAGGATATTTCGCCGGAGCAAGCGCGTTTGTTAGGTCATTTGGAGCAAGCTCTAAAAGCGGATCTGCTATTCAAAAAGAACAAGGATTATATTATTCAAAACGGGCAGATCGTTATTGTGGACGAGTTCACCGGCCGTTTGATGCCAGGGCGCAGGTGGTCGGAAGGTTTACATCAGGCCATCGAAGCCAAAGAAGGTGTCAAAGTCAATCCTGAGAACATCACCCACGCTACCATCACTCTGCAGAATTATTTCCGAAAATATCAAAAACTCGCCGGCATGACAGGGACTGCTCTGACGGAAGCAGAGGAATTTTCCACAATATACAACCTGGATGCCATTGAGATTCCCACCAATCTAGATTACCAAGCCAGCCAACCCGGATCGAACTTGCAGGTGATTCAAACCAAAGATGAGCAGGGATACCCATTTACCTTTTACGCGGCTTCAGACGATGCAACGAAAAAGCCGATCTACTGGAAACGCAAAGATTTCCCAGATATGGTCTACCGCAGCGAAGAAGCCAAACTGCGTGCAATCGTAATGGAAATCATCCAATACAACATTCCCGGCAGGCCAATTCTGGTCGGAACAACCTCCATTGAACATTCCGAAAGATTATCCAGCAGGCTTCAAGCTGATCTTCTGCGCCGTTTGCTCATGGCAGAGTTAGTTCGCAATGCCTGGTTGACCAAAAACAAAATCCAAATGGTCGAACGTGCGATTCCCGAACTTGAGTTTCTAAATAAACCGCTGCCGAACCTCGCACCAGATGAAATGCGGCGGTTCGCGCAGACTATCGGATTAAATAATATCAATCCAGAAGCCCCGGAAAATTTGGGAACAATTCTATCCATCCTGCAGCTGGATAAAACCCACCAAACAAGACTTGAGGAAACAGTCCGCGGCGGGATAGCGCACCAAGTTCTTAATGCGCTGAAGCATGATCAGGAATCACAGATCATAGCCGGAGCGGGCGCCTTTGGAGCAGTCACCATTGCCACCAACATGGCGGGCAGCGGCGTGGATATCAAACTGGGAGGTGAAGTACAAGAAATCATCCTGTCAGATGTGCGCCGTTTCCTCAGTGAGAAGGGCATCAACCCGTATGGATTGGATCATTCAAGTCTGTCAGATAGACTGCAGCAATTTTCCGAAAGTGATTACGGGCAATTCCAGGAGGCAATTCACACTTTTTTGCATTTTTTGGATAACATGAAAAACGTGCGAGCCTTGGGAGGATTGCATGTCATCGGCTCTGAACGGCATGAAGCGCGCCGGATCGATAATCAGCTGCGCGGACGCGCTGCCCGTCAGGGTGATCCCGGATCCTCACGCTTCTATCTTTCGCTTGAAGATGATCTGATGCGCATGTTTGGCGGCGAACGCGCTGAAACACTGATGCGTGTGTTCAACATCGATCCCTCCGTGCCATTGGAAAGCCGCATGCTGGGGCGCTTGGTAGAACAGGCACAAGAACGGGTTGAGGGATATAACTTCGATGTCAGAAAACACCTGCTGGATTATGATAACGTGCTCAACGACCAGCGCGAACGCATTTATGGCGAGCGCGACCGTGTGCTGCAGAAAGAGAATTTAGAGGAAGATGTTTTAGAAATGCTGCAGCGCGAATTGCAGCAACGCATACCCGATGCTCTTTCAGACGAAGAAGGTCCTTGGAAACTTCTGGCATTTCTGGAAGATGTTCAACCAACCATTTTCTATCCACAATTTGGCCAGAGCTTGCCCTCCTTCAGTTTAACTTTGATCGTAGCGAAGCTTGAAAAATCGATTCGAGATATAACTGATCAAGAAAATCTAAGAAACGCATTGTTCGAATTAGCGAAAAAGGCGATAGAAGCCGAGAGCTTTCACGTAAATAATCAGACAAGTGCGTTCATTCAACGGACAGCCGCCGGCTTCACCCAGCAGGCTGCAGAGCGACTGGATTTGCTGGACATATTTCTAGAGAATAATCCTGAACTATCCCAAGCATCATTTAAAGAATTTTTGAGTCAATTACAGGCACAGGTGCGTCTAAAACTTAATCTGGATAGAAGCGCTTTTGAGCAATTAAGTCAATCGCCAAAACAGCTATCAGATGCGCTGCACGATCAGGTAGAACAAGCCTTACTGGAAATTATACTTTCGCGCTTGATCATGAGCATCGAACACCGCATCAACGGTCGTTTGATGGTTGACAATAAAAAGCTGGCAATGAACGACTGGGTTACGATAGAGGATACTCTTTTAGAATCAGTCAAGCATTTTTATAACGATAAAGCTGCCCAAATTCTGCGCCTTGAAAGCCCTATCCAGCAGAACGTGGACGCATTGCTCAAAAAGCAAGCTGAAAACTCAGCCCCTGATTTATTCGAGCTTGTCACCGGCATGTCATTGGGCACACAAATAGCCATCGACCCGCGCACACGGCAGCGCATCCAACGTCGTGTGAACCTACTCAATTTCATTTTTTTAGCTGCTTCATATCTTGAAAACCAAAACACAGAAATGATTTCTGAGGATATCTTTGCCCATCTTTCTGAAATCCAAACGAAAATGCGATCTATCTGGGGCAGGATGGAAATCCAACGCATTGCAGAAATCGCTCCGCGTTTCATGGAACTGCCACTTGATTCTCAAAATAATATTCGAAAGTTCGGCACTCCTAACGCCCTTGAAGAACTGGAACAATACGATCTTCAAAATCTTTTAGATGGAAACCATTCCGCGGTTATGCATGCTTTCGGAGGCATGGTACAACAGACAATCTACCGGCATATTCTATTGCGGTCAATCTCAGATTTGTGGATCGAACAGTTGACACGCATGGAAGCACTGCGCATTTCAATTGGAATGGAAGCCTATGCCCAGCAAGACCCATTGGTTCAATATAAAAGTCGTTCGACCGATGCATTCAAAGACTTATTCGCAGAAATCCGTCTAGGCGTAATCAGCCGCATGTTCCGCATGCAACCTGCCAGACCGGCTACGCCCAACAAGACGGAAGCAAGTGCACCATTAATAGCTGCGGATCAAAAGATAGAATCCTCCAGCAAAAAGAAAAGGAAACGTCATAAAAAACATTAGGAGGTATGGAGCACCCTCGAGCGAGCTCAAATGAGGGAGGGTTGTCAAGTTAATCATTAACCCTTATAATCACCCTACCATCACTTTTTATCGGAGCATTTAATAATCATATGGACCAAGAAAACGGAATTCAAGCCGCTGAAGAAAATAATTTAAACAATAAAGAAATCACCAACATGGCTTCTTTATTGGAAAAGGAAGGGCTGGGGCTGGAATTACCGCAGGCTGGTGAAATCAAAACTGGCACAATAGCCAGCATTACTCCCGGTCAAATCATGGTCAGTATTGGGGCAAAATCTGAGGGAATCATCAACGGGCAGGAATTTGAACTGATCCCACCGGATGTTTTTGCAGCCATGGAGGTTGGGCAGGAAATTCCCGTTTACGTAATTACGCCTGAAGATCATCACGGAAACCTGCTTTTATCTTACATCCGTGCACTCGAAGCTGAAAGCTGGGAAAAAGCTACAGCGATAATGAAAGAAAAAGGTGCGTTCACCGGCAAAGTTGTGGGATATAACCGCGGTGGTCTGCTGGTTTCATTCGAGAAATTGCGCGGTTTTGTCCCAACTTCTCAATTAAGTTATTCTCGAAGAGCGGAACTGGAAGGAGAAACCGCAGAAAAGCGATTTGGAGAAATGATCGGGGAAGAAATCACCCTGCAGATTATTGAAGTCGACCAGGAAAGAAGACGATTGATCTTTTCGGAACGAGCTGCCAGCCATGAGACACGCGATACCATCCGCGACAAAGTCATTGAGAAACTCGAAATCGGCGACATTCGCACCGGCCGCGTCACTTCATTAGCTGACTTTGGTGCTTTCGTGAACATCAATGGCGCAGATGGTTTGGTGCACCTGAGTGAAATTTCGTGGGATCGCGTGCGCCACCCCGGCGACGAATTGAAAGTCGGCCAAGAAGTCCAAGTACAGGTGATCAGCATCGATGAAGATAAACGCCATATCGGTTTATCCATCCGTCGTTTGAAGGATGATCCCTGGCAGGAACAGATCAAGAACCTTAAAGTAGGTCAGCTGGTAGAAGCAAAAATCACACGCCTGACCAAGTTTGGCGCCTTTGCCATGCTGGACAATGGGATTGAAGGGTTAGTGCATATCTCAGAATTATCGGAAGACCACATCGGCCACCCAAAGGAGATTCTGCATGAGGGTGACAAAGTAACGCTGCGCATTATCAAGATCGAGCCAGAATCACATCGCATCGGCTTGAGCTTACGCAGAGTAGAATCGCTAGCGTTCGCAGACATGGATATGAAGGTACTAGAGAAAGAACTGGAAGACACAGACATTAAAGTTGTTACACAAGACAGTTCTCAAGAAAACCAACCAACGTCTGAAGCGTCTGAAGATTTGGAAAAAACCGAAAATCAATCCATCGAAACCGAAGCCGCAGAAACTTTGCCGAATGAAGTAGAGCCTGCGGAGGAGACCACAGAACCACCAGCTGATACAAGCAGTGCGGCTGATGAGGATGAAAATTCTCCAGAACCAAAGCCATAGCAGCTCTGGTTCTTGTATTACCGAATTTTTGTTTTAACCACAAAGAATTGGGAATAATTATATCGGGCATTGAACTGGATCCCATAAAAATAATGCCAAAGAGCAAACTTAAAAAACCTTCGAACTTGCCAAGACGCCGAATCCAATTTGGTCTGATCGTAGCAGTCGGCGGTTTTTTGATTTTTCTGGTAGGAATAAGACCCGAGCTCTTTCTGCTTGATCGCAGCCCGGTAATTGGATTCATCCAAATGGGCGTCATGCTGGTTGGATTAGCCATCATCTGCGTAGGCGGGTATATCAGCATTAGTGGGTTATGGATGGGGCAAAAACCCAGCATTGCAGCAGAATTGGGAGTGCGCATCATCAGCACGGGATACATAATCGCGGTTTTTTCCGGTTTCGCAGATATCTTTGGTTTGGGCAGTCATCCCTATCCTGAATTCATCCCATATTTCGGTGAATGGCAAGCTCGCGGGGTTCAAATTGCCGAAAGCTTCATCGCCATCGGCATGCTGATGATGCTGCCTTATGCGCGCAGCCCGCTCTTCAACGGCCACGCAATTACCGAAACCGAAACCAAAAACTCTAAATAATAATTCCTTCGTTCTTTTTTTAAACCATCGTTTTTCTCACATGCCTGCCAATTGATAAATCATGTATACTGTCTGCATTCATTTTTAAGATTGATGTGAAATGACAAATATAGTTCAGAAGCATATCCTTGACAATGGGTTGACCATTTTGACGAAAGAAATCCATTCCGTTCCGCTGATCAGTCATTGGATTTGGTACCGGGTTGGTTCCCGCAACGAGATCGCCGGCAAAACCGGCATTTCGCATTGGGTAGAACACATGCAGTTCAAAGGAACAACCAAATACCCAATTAGCATTTTGGATCAAGCGATTTCTCGCGATGGCGGTTTTTGGAACGCGCTCACATCGCTAGACTGGACAACTTACCTTGTAACCCTGCCGGCGGATAAAATTGACATTGCTCTCGACCTGGAAGCAGATCGTATGATTAATAGCCTGTTTGACCCGAAAGAAACCGAATTGGAAAGAACGGTCGTGATTTCAGAGCGTGAAGGCAATGAAAATGAACCTTTATTCAAATTAAATGAGGCGATCAATCAGGCAGCCTTCAAAGCCCACCCATACCGCAACCAGGTAATAGGAAACATGCAGGACTTGAGAAACATTTCGCGCGATGACCTTTTCAGCCATTATCGTTCAAATTATTCTCCAGGACACGCAGTAATAGCAATTGCAGGAGACTTCGAAACAAAAAAAATGATTGAGCGTTTGAACCAACTATATCGCGGAATCCCTTATTCAACTGATTCACCCTTCACCCCCCAAGCGGAAGAGCCTATTCAAACAGGACAAACCATAGAAATGCAGGGTCCGGGCGATGCGATCTATCTTCAAATGACTTTCCCATCTCCGCCTGCCCGCGAGGATGATTTTTTTACTCTAATGGTGTTGGACAGTCTATTGACCGGTCCATCATCCCTGGCAATGTTTGGAGGAGGCAGCATTTCCAATAAAACCAGCCGCCTGTATCAACGATTAGTAGAAAAGGACTTGGCCGTCAGTGTATCCGGCAGCCTGCAGGCCACTATTGACCCGTACCTATACGATATCCTGGTCATCCTGCCAACCGACAAAACCATCAATTCAACCATAAAGGTTATTGACGAGGAAATCTTGAAATTACAGTCGATTCCAATTACAGAAGAAGAAATCCACCGCGCAATAAAGCAAGCGAAAGCCCTGTTCGCCTATGGCAGCGAGAATATCACCAACCAGGCCTTCTGGCTGGGTTATGCCAGTATGTTCGCAGACCATTCTTGGTTTGATGCATATTTATCAAAACTCGAACAAGTGAATGCGGAAAACCTCATGCGCTGCGCAAACCGATATCTGAATACCAACCGGCGCTTGGTTGGCATTTACCGTTCCAAAAATCAGGGGGAATAACGATGGCCACATTGCAAATAAATTGGACAAATCTGCCCGGTCAAAAAACAATAAACCGCATTGTCCTGCCAAACGGCATAAGGGTATTATCTTTCAGCAATTTCAACACAAAAACGGTGTATCTGGTTGGTTTGTTGAATTGCGGGAGTGTGCTGGACACTGGTGACAAACTGGGGCTGGCTCATTTCACTGCAGGCATGCTCACCAGAGGAACAAGCAAAAGAAAGTTCAATGAAATCCATCAAGAACTGGAGGAACGCGGGGCAAGCCTGACTTTCAGTTGTGGTTCCAACCACACCTGGTTTCGCGGCAAAGCCCTGGCAGAAGATGCGCGGAGCCTGTTCGAGCTCAGCGCGGAATGCTTACAGTTGCCTATTTTTGATCAGGAATACTTCGATCGGATGCGCTCGCAATTATTGACCGGCTTAGCGATCCGCGACCAGGATACGGCTGAAATCGCATCATTGTTATTTGATCACAATCTATTTCCTGATCATCCCTATGGACAGCCATTGGATGGCTATCCTGTCACAATTCAGAATATTAATCGAGATGACCTGACAGTCTTCCACCGCCAGCATTACTCCCCCAATGGGATGATGCTGGTCATTGCGGGTGCGATCACCGGCAAGGCTGTAAATCAGCTTGCAGAAAAGTATTTTGCAGGGTGGGGAGCTCGTGAGTACAAGACCATTGGCTTACCCGAGCTGCCCCCGCCTCCGGCAACCTCAATCCGCCAGCATCGTAAGATTGAAGAAAAAAGCCAAGTGGACTTGATCATGGGAGTCAGAGGGCCGCAACGTATTTCAAAGGATTTTTTGCCAGCCTACCTGGGCAACAATATTCTCGGCCAGTTTGGGTTGATGGGCAGGATCGGCGAAAGCGTTCGCTCTCGATCGGGTCTCGCATATTATGCATCCAGCAGCCTGAATTCCTGGACTGAGAGCGGTACCTGGGAATTTTCCGCAGGAACGAATGAAAAGAATCTCAAAAAAACTATCCAGCTCATCAAGGATGAGATAGAGCGCTTTATCTCCACGCCAGTATCGCAAGAAGAACTCGCCAATTCCAAATCTTTTCTAGTCGGGCATTTGCCCATAACTCTAGAAACAAATGCAGGACTGGCAAATGCGATTTTAACCATAGAGCGCTTTCAACTTGGATTGGATTATTATCAACGCTATGCAGAAATGGTTAACTGCATTGAAGTGGAGGAAATCCTTTCAGCAGCTCAAAAATATTTAGATCCCGCGCGGTTGGTAATCGCCAGCGCTGGTCCGGGTGAGGATATCGGTTAAACATGCGCACCTGCTGTGGCATTGATCTGATAGAAATTGATCGTTTCAGGAACTTAAAACCTGAGATTCTCAATCGCTTTTTTCAGCGGGTATTCAACAAAGAGGAACTTGATTACATTAGCGGTAGAATGGAAAGGGCTGCTGGGTTATTTGCGGCCAAGGAAGCCGTTGTAAAAGTTTTGGGTTGCGGAATCGGTCCGGTCAGTTGGCAGGAAATAAAAATTTTGCACACCAATCAGGGAGCTCCCACGATCATATTGCTTGGGAATGCCGTAAAAATCGCGAATTCAATGAGAGCTAGCGGTTGGTCGCTCAGTATCAGCCATACCCGTCACCTGGCAAACGCTGTTGCATTCTGCCTCCTTTTTGACAGGTAGTTTGATCAAATGGTAAAAATTTTAGCAGTCAGCGATGTGGAATCTCAATACGTTTACCGAAACATCGGAGGAGATACGCTGCAAGATATTGGATTCATTATCAGCTGTGGAGATTTGCCTTACCATTATCTGGAATACATGATCAGCTTATCCAACAAAGATCTATATTTCGTCAAAGGGAACCACGCCCCCAAAACCGAAATCGGAGACATGCGCCAAAGCAGCGGTCCCCAAGGAGCTAGGAATCTTCATTTGAATGTGCTGCGCACGAAAGAAGGCATCAGCTTGGCAGGCATCGAAGGGAGCCTGGCTTACAACTATGGGGTGTACCAATACAGCCAAAGCCAGATGTGGCAATTTGTTTTTCGGCTTGTGCCCACGCTGTTTCTCAATTACATGCGATACAACCGCTTTGTGGACATATTCGTCACCCATGCTCCTGCCTGGCATATCAACGATCAGCCGGATTTGCCCCATCAAGGTATCAAAGCTTTTCGATGGTTTTTAGAAGTGTTTCGACCAAAATATCATCTGCACGGGCACGTTCGTGATTATTTGCAGAAGAGCAATGTAAGAACCAGCTTTGAGGGTACTGAAGTAATTAACGTCACCGGTTACCAAGTTATCAATTTCTGAAAAAGATATGGCCGCCAGTAATTCTCCTTCCTATTATGATCGCCTGGTATCACAGGATTTCGACCAGGCGTACAAAAAAGGCTTCATTCGCACGATCATCAAGCACCTCTCCCAAAAACCGCATGGATTGATCTCATTCGCGGATTTGCGTAAGCAGCTGGCAATCCGCGGTCAGCGCGATCGGGGCATGCAGGAAATTGAAATTGAAAAAATCATTGGCAGTCTCAACCGCTATCAAGATTTCGACGATAGCTTCTTGCCTCTTCAAACTCACACTCGCGGACGATGGGAAAATATTGATAGGGTTTATTTACAAGGTGAATATCTGCCGCCAGTTGAAGTGTATCAAATCGGAGAATTTTATTTTGTCATCGACGGAAATCACCGCGTCTCTGTCGCCAGAGAAAAAGGCCAAAAATTCATAGACGCGCATGTCATTGAACTTGAGATCCCATTTGAATTAAAGGGGGAGTTCAATTGGCATGAAGTTTTATTGAAACAGGAACGCCAGGATTTCTACGAACAAAGCGGATTAGAAAGAATCCGTCCAAACACTGAAATCAACCTTTCCTTGTTAGGCCAGTACACCAAATTATTAGACCATATCTCAGTGCATCGCTATTACACTGGTGAGTTCTTACAACGTGAAGTCGGTTTTCCCGAGGCGGTCGGCAGTTGGTATGACTATATCTATTTACCGATGATAGAGATCATTCGTAAACATGCCATTCTTGAACATTTTCCTGAGCGAACCGAAGCAGATTTATATTTATGGATCATCGAACATCTGGCATATTTGAAAAGCAGCCATAAAAGAGATTTCACCTTTGAAGAAGCTGCCAGACATTTCCGCCAATCGAGATTGAACATGCGCATCAATCAGATATTCCAAGAGATAAAAGGCTTTCTGCAGAAATCCAAGTAAAATTTTTCTTGCTTTTTTTTAGCGGATTAATCTTGGCAGATCTCCAACCATATGTGGTTTTTCAGAATGCGTTCATTCGGCATGACTTTAATATTATTCTCTAATTGCAGCGGATCTTTTATCATATCCGGATGTACAAAACAACATAAAGGTGGATGTCCATATTTCTTTATGAAATAATCCACTGCGTTCTGTACGCGTAATTCAACCGCACGATTGGGCTGGTTATCATACCAAAGCATGCCTTGTTTCATTTGCATAAATTATAGCATAAATGTTCTAACTTAACAAATATCCCCGCAGGCACTGGAAAACATGGAATTTTCATGCCAATTAAGGTATGCTTAACCATCATCTGGAAATAATCCGGTTTTATAAGCAAGGAGGTTAACGTGATAAAAGAAGCTGTTGCAGATGCAGAAAAGAGAATGCGCAGCGCCATTCAATCCCTTATGGATGATTTATCTGGCGTTCGGACTGGGCGAGCCAGCCCAGCATTGGTAGAGAAACTCTCTATTGAATACTATGGTTCGCCAGTGCCTCTGATGCAGTTGGCGAGCATTAGTGTGCCTGAACCACGGCAATTGATGATCAAGCCTTTTGATGCGGCTTCCATTAAAGATATTGAGCGGGCAATTCAATCGTCCGAACTCGGTATTACACCCATGAACGATGGAAAAGTTATCCGCTTGAATTTGCCTCCCCTGACCGAAGAACGACGCCGGGAACTGACCAAATTTGTAAATAACCGACTGGAAGAAGCACGCGTTTCAGTCCGAAATGTTCGGCGGGATTCAAACAAAGACCTGCGCGAGTTTGAAGAGGGCAAACTGATCTCGGAGGATGATCTAAAACAAGGCGAAGAAGAGATTCAAAAACTTACCGATAAGATCATTGAAGAGATCAACGAGATTGGCAAGAAAAAAGAACAGGAAATCATGGAGATCTGATCAGCCTCATGCCGGATCATTTGAAACAAAACCTAACACTCAAAATTCCCCAGCATGTTGCCATCATTATGGATGGCAATGGGCGCTGGGCAGAAGCCCGGCACCTGCCGCGCATGGCGGGTCACCGCGCGGGCACAGAAAACTTGCGGCGCATCATCACCGCTTGCGTTGAATTCGGCATTCAGTATCTCACAATCTACGCTTTCTCAACCGAAAACTGGAAGCGGTCTACAGATGAGGTGGAAGGATTATTACAAATCATGGGGGATGTGCTTGAACGGGAAATTACCGAACTTCATCAACAAGGAGTGCGCCTTTATCACATTGGCCGCCTTGAACGCCTGCCCGACACATTACGTACCAAAATTGAGGATGCCATCCATTTAACCAGTGATAATTCGCGTTTAATCCTCAATATAGCCTGGAATTATGGGGGACGGGATGAGATCATTCATGCCTGCCGCAGCATGCTTGAAAAGCATATCAAACCGAATGAAATCACTGAAAATACCATGAAGCAGTATCTGTTTACCGGCGATACTCCCGATCCGGACCTAGTGATCCGTACTTCGGGAGAACTGCGCACTTCGAATTTTCTAATCTGGCAGAGCGCTTACTCTGAATGGTACTTCACCGACACCTTGTGGCCTGATTTCGATAAAGAAGCCTTGCGCAAAGCTATTGAGGATTTTTCCAAACGCGAACGCCGCTTCGGCGGGCGCACCATCTCATCAAACCAAGAACAATATGCTGGTTAAACGCACTCTGAGCGCCATCGTAATTATCAGCTTGTGCTTGGGATTGGTATTTGCAGGCGGCTGGATCTATACAGTCGGCGTCGCCATCATCTTGGGAATAGGGGCTTGGGAATTCACCAGTTTATTCATGCGCGGCGGTTACGCACCCGCTAG
>ENA-ORXD01001387-ORXD01001387.1-sediment-metagenome-genome-assembly--contig:-NODE-1387-length-20451-cov-3.889123_pt1 | contig 20451 bp, 13 predicted proteins | sample MGYA00237862_ERZ511471 | MGnify/ENA metagenome assembly ERZ511471
GTCAGGCGGCTTCGGACGGCGTCCTTTTTCTCCTTTTCCTGCGACTCGGGGTCTTCCCGGTGTGTTTCGAGCAGAAGCGAGACCGCCGGCGTTTCCAGGGCGTTCCGCGCTTCCCACCAGGGGGCGTCCGAGGGCCCGGCAAGGGCTTCGTAGTCGACGCCGAGGCCGCGTCCCAGCCCGTCCAACCAGAGGGGACCGAAACAGTCGTTCACGAACCTGACCAGTCCTTCCCTCATTCGGTAGCTCCGGTCCAGGAGGACGTAACGCGCTTCTTTTTGAGACATGGCCCTGCGGATATGGGCGGCAAAAAGGGAGGGCTCGGCGTGGCGGAACCGGTAGATGGACTGCTTCAGGTCGCCCACCATGAACAGCCGGCCTTGCCCGGACTCCCGGAGGGCTTCGATGAGCGCGTCCTGGAGGGGGTCCGTGTCCTGGACCTCGTCCACCAGGATGTGCCTGAAGCGGTTGCCGTAGGAGGGGTTGGCCGAAACGGCCTGCGCCGCGTAGCGGATCAGGTCGTCGAACGTCAGGCTTCCTCCCGCGGACTTGGCCTGTTCCCAGCGGGCCCAGGCGATGGCCGCGACCCGGGCGGCCGTCCGCCTGGCGGCCGTTTCCTCCTCCGAAAGGCCCGTCACCAGGGACCGGGCCAGGGGCAGTTCCTTCTCCAGGGCCTTGCGGAGCGCGGCCGGGGGTTCCCCCATGAGGGCCGTCAACGTGTCCTTCAGCTTTCCGCTGGCACCCTTGAGGGTCGAGTCGAGGTCCTCCAGGAACTCCAGCAGTGTCTCAGGCGCTTCCGCGCCCGGCGGGGCGCCGTCCCACCTTTCCCTGAATTCCGAAAGGCGGGCGGCCAGTTTCGTCCTGTCGCCGGACAGGTTTCCCAGGCCGGGGAAAACCGTGTCCCGGAACAGGGCGAGCCGGTCCTCCCACCCGGCCCTTTGCTCGGCCAGCAGGCGGGTCCGGACGGCCTCGTCACGGGCGGGGTCCCATTCCCAGAGCGCGTCGGGGCGCAGCCCCCGGCTTCCGTGGAGCGCCACCGCCTCCCGGGCGAACGTCGCCAGGGCTTCCGGTCCCCAGGCGTTCACCGCCTCGGCCAGTTCCTGCGAGGCGGCAAGGGACTCGGCGCGGCCGTGCCACGGCTCGTGCAGCCCGCGGGAGGCTTCACGGGGGTCGAGGCTGTCCAGTGCGGAGCAAAAGGCTTCCCAGAAGGCTTCCTCCTGTGGAGGGGAAACGAGGCCTGCCCCGGGGTCGAGCGGCAGGAGCAGGCCGCTTTCCCGGATCACGCGAAGGGCGAAGGCGTGGATCGTGGAGATGTAGGCCTCGTCCAGGCGGCTGCGGGCATCCGCCAGGCGGGAGGCCTCTTCGGCGAATCCGCGGGTTTCGGCATCGGTGCGGGCCGCATCCAGCATTTTCCCGATGCGTTCCCTCATCTCCCGCGCCGCCTTCTCCGTGAAGGTCAGGGTGAGGATGTTTTCCACCCGGGTCTCGGGAAACGCCAGGAGGGCCCAGAGGAAGCGCCAGGCCAGGGTCTTCGTCTTGCCCGTCCCGGCACCCGCACCCACCACCACCAGCGGCTCGGCCGCGGTGACGGCCTCCTTCTGCTCGGGCCGCGCCTCTTTCAGCAGTTCGTCCAGGATCCCGGGTTCCAGCCTGTCATTCACCGTTGGTTTCCTCCGTTTCCGCTTCCTCCGCCAGGCTTTCGCCGCGGGCCTCGCCCAGCCGGCACAAGCCCCGGGCGGGGCAGTGGGGGCAGTTTTCGGCCTTGCCGTGGGCGGCTTCGTACGAGCCCGAGAGGATGCCCCGGGCCATGGCGGCGAGCCCGGCCCGCGCGTTTTCCATCGAAGTTTCCAGGGTCTCCGGCCGGGCGATGGTGATGCCGTTTCCCTTCGCAAATCCCAGGGGGCAATCCCGCGACAGGGACAGGTAGAGGCGTCCGTCGGCGTGGCCGAAAAAGCCCGTCCCCCAGGGGGGTTTCCCCAACGATTCCTTCAAAGCTTCAGAGTAGGCCGCGAGCTGGAGCGACTTCCGGTAGCGGTCGACCTTCCCCGACTTGTAGTCCAGGACGACGAACCCGCCTTCGTAAACCTCCACGCGGTCGGCCCGGCCCCTGAAGGTCACGCCGTCCACATCCAGGCTCATGGAAAACTCCCGCAGCTGGTCCGTCCGTGCAGGGGCGAAAACCCGGTCGGCCTGCTCCTGCAGGGTCGCCAGCCGCCGGGCCAGTTCCTTCAGGCGCCGGGCCCGCCGGGCCAGGCGGGAATCGGCCGCCAGGGCCGGGTAGCCGTCGCGGGGATCCTCCATCGCCTTTTCCCAAAGCCGGTCCACGAGGGCTTCCAGGGTTTCGCCCGGCCCGCCCAGGCGGGCCTCCCAGGCTTCCTCCCAGAGGAAATGCAGGAAAGTCCCCGCCCTGGCCGGGTCGTACAGTCCGCGGGGCGGTTCCTCCAGGCGGGCCAGCTTCAGGGCCCAGTAGCTGAAGGGGCAGTCCATCCACGTGCCCAGGTCCCCGAGGCTCGCTCCCGGCGAAGGGCCCGGGTCCCGCTCCGCGGTCGGGGGAAGCGGCCTCCGGACCGTCCGGGCCTCTCCCGGGCGCGGCTCCACCTGGGGGAAGACGGCGTCCCCGGGACGGGGAAGAAAGGCGCTCACGGGCCGCAGGGATTTTCCCGCCGGTTCCGTCCACCCCGCATCCCCGGCTGCCTCGAGGAAAGGTGTGCCGTCCAGGGGACGTCCCTGCTCGTCGGTCGCCGGCCGGCTCAGGACCGTGACGGATTCCCCCGCCGCCACGAGCCTCCTGAAAAGGGCCTCCTGCTGGAGCCGGCGGTCGAAGGTCAGGGGAAGGTGGGTTTGCAGGCCACCGGGGCCGGATTCGTTGAGCGTGCGCCGTGTCGCGTCCCCCAGCAGGGGGGCTTCCTTCAGCGCCCCGGGCCAGGCCTTGGCCGTGGCGCCGGAGAGGATGAAGCACGCCCGGCTGAACCACACCGGCGGTGGGGCGGTGAAGAGGGACACGGCACCCGAAAGGCTGGCGGTGGGCCGAACGGTCGTCTCGCCCGCCCATTCCGCCAGGTAGGCCCGGGCCTCGCCTCCCTTCAGGACCCGGTCGCGCGCGGGCCCGATGGAAGGGTGCCGCTCTTCCTCCAGGAGGATCTTTCGCCCGAGCTCCGAGAGGGCCTCCGTTGCCTGGCGGACAAAGGCGTCCAGGGCGGGGTCGTTTTCGGCCAGGGGGGAAAGCCCGCTTTCCCCGGAAACCGGGGACTTCCAAAGGCCCATGAGGGCCCCGAGAAGGCCGGCCGGGGTCTCCCCCTTCTCCACGATCCTGGAAAAGGAGACCATCCGCCCGAAGGCTTCCCGCCCGGCGGGGCGGGGAAGCCGCTCCAGGAAGGTCCTCCAGGCGGTTTCTCCCTGCGGGGCCTTTCCCAGGGCCTCGCCCAGGGGGAACCGGTTTCCCGCAAGGTGCGGGTCGGCGAGGAGGGCCGCCGTTTCGAGCGGGGGCCACCCGGACCCCGCGGCCTCGAGCACCGCACGGGCAATCGCCCACGGGGCCGTGGCCGCGACGGGAAGCCCGTCCCGCTCGGAGAGGGGGATGCGGTAGCGTGAAAAGGCCGAACGGAACAGCCCCGCCTCGGCGGGTGAGGCCTGGACGGCGATCCCGTCCCACCCGGGAAACGGGTAGGCCGCCATGGGGCCTTCGCCGGCGCTCCAGAGCGCCAGGGTGCGGGCCACCGTGTCGGGTTCCAGTTGGGTGCTCCCGGAAACCAGGTCGAACGCGGCAAACGGCTCGATGCGGGAAGGGGCGAGGTCCAGGGCGGGGCCGGTGCGGTCGGGCATCGGCACGAGCTGGTCGATGGCGTCGGCGAAGCCGGCAAGCCCCGTGGCGGGCTTCAGCACCGTCACTCGGACGTCCAGGCGGTCCAGTTGGCGGACCAGGGCGGCCTGCCCGTGGGTGAAGCTCAAAAACCCGGCGAAGACGAAGCGCTTACCGGAGAGGAAAGCCTCCGCCGCGGCCGGGTAGCCTTCAAGCGCCTGGCGGGTGAGGGTCGGCAGGGCGGCGCTGTCGGCCAGGCTGTTTTCCTCGAGATAGCTTTCGTAGGCGTGGAAAAGGCGGCAAAGGAGCCCTTCGGGGGTCGAAAGCCTCTGGCAGGGAGCGCTTTCCGGGCAGGATTCGCAACCCAGGGAAAATCCCAGTGCCTCAGGGGTCGTTTCCTCCCGGAGCAGCTCACGGACCTGGGTCCCCAGGAGAGGGACGAAGCCCGGCATGCGGGCCCCCGGCGGGGGGGGATCGGCTTCGCTGGCCTCGGCGAAAACCCGGTCGAGCAAAAACGACAGGATGGCCCAGTGATCCGGCGGGTCCACCTGGCGCCGCCACTTCGGGGAGGCCCCGGCTTCCTCCAGGCCGGCCAGCGTTTTCCGGTAAAACTCCGACCACACCCATGGCCGCGCCGCGGGGCTCAGCGGATCGCCCGGCGACAGGACCTCGCGCAGGATCCGGCTGTCCTCCCGCGCCGGCACCACGAAAACGGCACCCGGCCCGTCCAGCCTTTTCGCCGCCTCCAACCCCTCCGACACCCTCCGGTACTCCAGGACCTGGATTGCCATCCGTATTCCCCCAATTCGGGACAGGCACAAATTCATTGCGTTCACGTTCACATCAAGCCCGGCGCGTGAAAGGCCCAGCAGATCGCGCCTTCGCTCCCGGGCAAACGGCTGGAAACCCGTTCCTATTCTATTCGTTAAAGCCGAATGGAAAAATAAGGGATTCCCCGATACCCACCCGTTTCGATTTGGGATAGAATGAAACGCGGCAATTTCGGACTCAAAATTTAATGATTTATCGGAGGCGATTGTTTTGAAGCGTTTCAGCTTGATTCTCGCTTGCCTGGCAACGGTGATCCTGGCTGGTGCCGCTGCATTTGCGGTGGGGCACGAAGTTGGGCACGTGCCGGTTTCCTATGACCCGGAACTGGGCATCAGTGCCACGTTGCTGTCGAGCGGGGATGTCGCGCCTCTGCCTCCGGATCACGAATACCTTGGAAAACCGATCAGCCTTGACGGATCCTGGGAAATCCTGGGCGGTTTCTACGCCTTTGGAGGGATAGACCCCACTTCCACAGGGTACCTGGATGGCGACAACGGGGCCACGAAACTCCTGGTGTACAACATTGACAACGGGTGCTGGGACGAAGCCCCTGCCGGAAGCTTGACTGAAGGGGACTTTCCCTTCGCCATCCAGGATAACGGTCCCTACGACGCGGATGACACGCCAGGCCTGGTTGCGGCCTATTTCATCGCCGTCAAGCCCTATTCGGAGACCCCCAGCAGCGGCGGTGGCGGCGGCGGTGGCTGCGCCGCGGCTTTCCTGGCCCCCGCGGCACTCTTCCTGCTGGCCCCGCTCTTCGTGCTGCGTAAGCGCCGCTAGGAACGGAAACCGGCTTAAACGAGAGAAAGCCCGGGCGCCCGGATGTGCGGGCGCCCGTTTCATTGCCCGGCCCAGACGCCGGGGTACGCTATCATAGACAACGTGAATCCGGACATGAAGGGAACGACCCGATGAGACGCAACCTTCGCCTCAACCCGATTTTTTCAATCGTCTTTTCCGTCCTGCTGGCTGCCGCGTACCTTTCGGCCGTCCCGGCCGCGCTTGCCTTCGCGATTACCGAGTCCCCCCTGGCCGGTTTTCCCGGCCCCTGGGATTTCCCGGACGTCGCCCCCCTGGGGAACAACGGGGCCACCCCGTCGAACGCCGGGTTTTCAGGCCTCTGGGAGTACCCCACGGCCGAGGTGGCGGGCGACGGGCTGGGGTGGGTCGGCTGGTCGGAGTATGATCCCTACAGCTCCCCCTACGTCACGCTGGGTTACCTGCCGCGGCTCGAACTGAACCTCCGGCTGACGAACTTCCTGGACGGGCCCGTCATCTCGCCCGGCTACGGGCACTACAAGGACAAGGGCATGGACGTGAAGTTCCAGCTCTTCCCGGAGGAAGGCACCTTCCCGTCGGTGGCGGTGGGGGCCCTGGACCTCGCCGGGACGCAGCTTTTAAAGGCCAACTACGTTGTCCTCACCCGGCACCGCTGGCCCTTCATCCTCTCTGCCGGGTGGGGCACTGACCGGCTCAACGGCTTCTTCGGCGGCGTTTCCTGGATCCTCACGCCCTACATCCTTTTCAAGGCCGAGTACGGCAACCTCGACTATTCCGGGGATCCCTACGTCACGATCGAGCCCCCGGAGGAAAGATGGAACGCGGGCTTCGTCGTCGAGACTCCCTGGGGGACCGACCTGTCCGTGAGCTGGCAGCGCGGGGACGAGTGGTGCCTGGGATTTTCCCAGCGCTTCGACCTGCGGCGCCCCTTCTTCGGGGGGAAAAAGCCCCGCTTCTCCCGGGCGGAAGAACCTCTGGCCGAATCCTGGGAGGGAGCGGACCTGCCCGGGCTGTCCCAGGGCCTGCAGGAAGCCCTGGAAGCGATCCCCGGGCTGAGGGGTGCCCGCGTCCTCGTCTCGCCCTACAGGGTGCTTGTCGCCTTCGAGGCCCCCGACACGGGGGCAGCGGACCTGTCCGCCCGCGTGGCGGTGCTTGCGGCGGGCCTCCTGCCCAGGGGAACGGAGAGCCTTTCCCTTGTTCCCCTCCTGCGCGGCGTGGCGGCCGTCCGCCTGGAACTTGCAGGGAACGCCCTGGAGGAACTCCGCCGGGGCCGCCTGGATCCGGACCTTCCTCGCTCCGTCGCGGCCTCGTGGGTCGAAAAGGGAAGCACGCTGGGCGAGCGCCCGGGCGAAGCCTGGGCCACGGACCCGGCTCCCGCCGCTCCCTGGAACCGCCTGTCCTTCCGCCTGCAGCCCGCCTGGGAGGTCCGGGTGGACCGCACCCTGGACGACGTTTTCATGTCCCGCACGAGCCTTGACGCCATCGCGAAATGGACCGGCAAAAACGGATGGGCGGCCATGGCGGACGTCCGCTTTCCCCTGGCCAACGACATCGAAATCTGGTGGGAGCCTGAAACGAACGACGAAACCCGCATCTGGAAGGCCGTCGTCAGCCAGGTCGTGAACCTGGGCGAAGGGACCTTCCTCGTGGGAGAGGCCGGATGGCTGGACGCCAACTGGTTCGGCGCCAATGCCTGGGCGCGCCGCTACTTCGGCAACGGCCGATGGTTCGCCGGCGGGAGGCTCTCCATGGTGCACGAGCGCGACCCCGAGAGCTTTGCGGCCCTTTCGGACGCTCCCGTTCTGAGGGTGCCCTACCCCGGACTGGTCGTCGGGAACGAGTACGAGGGCGACGGATGGTGGTGGGGCGGCTGGGCCCAGCTGGGAATTCACGAGTCGCGCTACGAACTCGACCTCCTGGCCGAAGCCGGGCAGTTCCTGGACGAGGACCGCGGGGTGCGTCTTTCCGTGGACCGGCGTTTCGGTGACACGCGGGTGGGGTTTTGGGTCGCAAGGACGGACGTCCTCACAGCGGGCAAGGATTACTCCAACGCGGGAGTCAGCCTGGAAATTCCCGTGGGTGCCTGGTGGGGCACCACGGACGACGCCTCGTGGAACGAGGAATTCACCCTTCTTTCCACTTGGGAATATTACACCTCGCGGCAGCCGGGGACCTGGATGTCCCCCGACCGCCTGCTCGGCCCCCTCAACCCGGACCGCCTGCCGGAAGCCTTCGTGCGGGCCCTGGTGGAGGGGCTCCGTTAGGGGCTGGACCCGCAGCCTCACCTTGCCTGGAAAAAAGGCGGAGCCTCACCCGAAAGGGTGCGGCTCCGCCTTTTCACTCCCTTGCCCGTTTTGCCCGCTAGCCTTCCAGCTTCAGTTCCAGGAAAACCGTGCCTTCGCACCCCGAGGCCCGGTAGGCCGGGATCTCGCTGAATCCCAGTGAGGTGTAGAGCGCCATCGCTTCCTTCATGGCGGGGATCATCCCCAGGCGCATGGCCTTGTAGCCCGCGTTGCCCGCCTCCACGATGAGGAGCTCCGCCATCGCCCTCCCCAGCTTCATCCCGCGGTATTCCGGCCGGACGTAGAAGCGCTTCATCTCGCAGGTTTCCTCGGGTCCGGCCTTGAAGGCGATGCAGCCGGCCGCCTTCCCGTCCAGGCTGGCCACGAGGAGGCGTCCCGATGGGGGTGAATAGGGTGCGGGGAGGAAATCGAGTTCTTCCTTGAAGTGGGGGAACCAGGAGTCGTTGTTGAGACACTCCCGGTATTCCCTGAAAAGGCTCCTGGCCTCTGCGATCAGTGCGGGGGTATCGACCCGTAACAGTTTTACGGTGCTCATTCTACCGCCCCGTTTCATTGAAAATCAACCTAATTAACGCTTTATCGGGACATTCCAACCGGTCTATTTTACCTCATTTGTACCGTTGTCAAACAATTCGGTTTCACAAGCTTCCCCTGCAACGGACCAGGACCGGGGCCAGGTCTTGAATCCCGGCATCGGTTCGCTCCCGCCAAAGTCTTATACTAGGTCCGCCCTTGGGGTCAGACCTTGAATTTGACCGTATGTGTACAATATCTTTCCCCCTCCGAACCGTTCACAGGGATGTTTTATACTATGATAAGTTATTAGGGTACATGAAGGCGGGTTTGAACAAAGGGGGGAAAGCCATGGCGAGGCGCGTGGGCATCTTGAAGACCGCCGTGCTGGGCATGCCGTCGCTGCTGCGACGGGCCTGGCGGGCGGCAGGCCGGGACTCCATGGACGTGAAGGCGGCCGCCCTGGCGTTTTTCACCGTGCTTGCCCTTTTCCCCATGCTCATCCTCTCGACGGCTCTCCTGGGGATCCTGTTCGGGACGGTCAAGGGAGAGATGATGCTGTTCAAACGCCTCCAGTATGTCCTCAGCGCGGAAGGGCTCTCGCTCCTCGCCCGCATCCTCCACGCCGCCCAGGCCCCGGGAAGCCGTTTCCTCGTCAGCGCGGGGGGGATCGCCGTCCTGCTCTATGGGGCATCGAGCGTGGGATTCCACCTGCGGCGGGTCATGAATGCCCTATGGGGACTGCCTCCCGAGCACGAGGAGGGGTGGCGCTCCTGGCTCTGGGACCGGGCGGCCTCTGTGGTTCTCTCCTTTGCAGGGGGCGTGTTCCTGTTCCTTTTCCCGCTGGTGAAGTGGGTCCTGGGGTCGCTGAAGGGGCTTCTCGTTTTCCTGGCGGGGGAGGAGTTTTTCCTGGCCCTTCCCGTTGATCTTTTCAGGGCCCTGGAATACGCCGGGAGCTTCCTCTTCGGGTTTGTGCTGCTGCTGGCGGTCTACCGCTTCGTTCCCCGGACGCGGGTCGACTGGGGGCCTGCGGCCTTCGGGGCCGCAGTGGCTGCCGTGGCCTTCCGCATCGGGTCTTTTGTCCTCGGCAGCCTGTTGCAGAAAAGCCTCTTCTCTTCCATAGAGGGATTCCTCGGTTCGTTCGTCCTGATGTTCCTCTGGATCTTCTACGCCTACCAGGCCCTTCTCTACGGGGCGGAGTGCGCCAAGGCGCTCGACCGGCAGCTGCGCTGGAAACAGCGCGCCTAGAAAAAGCGGTTAATCCCGGACAACCATTCGTTTGCCTGGTTCCCGCCTTTTATGTATGGATTATCCACCTTTTTTTCAGGGAAAAACCCCTGCTTGTTCACGACAATCACCCGGCGTGAGTGTATTTTAATACTGACTCCGAGTGATTTGTTTGATTAAGTCAAGAGAGGGGGGTTGGAAGGCCATTATTTTGGATAAATCGAACTGGCTCAGGCACGGCTGGATCCGAAAACTACGGGAATGAAAGGGGGATGTTTCATGAAGAAGTTCCTGTATCCGGCTGTCATCCTTTCACTGTTTGTCGGGATAACTTTTGCGCTGGCGGGGATGGACGTTCTCATTCCGGAAGACCCGGACCCGGCGGACTGGATTGTTTTCGAGTTTCCCGATAACTGCAATGAGCCTCTTCCCTCTGAAGGCATCGGCGGAATTGCGGATTGCGGAACGGTCCTGAACCTGATCATCACCGGGGACGACGAGATCTACGTCAGCGGTGACCGGGCCGTCACCCGGATCGGGCCAAAGTTCAGCGTCGAGGATGACGACGGTACGGAGTACGGTCTTTTGTTCTTCAGGCTGACCGGCGATTCGGCGACGATGACCGTCAACTACGTGAACACGACGGATAAAGAACTCGATGCTTCCGAACTCGTTTTTGCCGGGGGAGCGAGCTTGCAGGGCGTGATTCCGGCGTACGATTCCGGCACCACGAACTTTACGATCAGTGCCCCGCGGCGGGGTGCCTTCCCCATGATCCTCGACGGAGGCCTGATCACCCCATCCGATGCCTCCGATTATGCCTATCCCCACGGGCTGATGACGATCCTGCGGGTCAACGAGTCCCCGACCCTGAAGGTGAGCTACAACCCCAACGGGGGGAATATCCCCTACGGCGCTCCCGCGAGCAACTATCCGCTCATCCGCAAGGACCTGTTGCCGTATCGTTTCCTCACCGGCACCGGGGACCTGGAGGTCGACCTTGGAACGGTTTTCGTCACAAAGGACCACGGGTGGCCGGGGTCCGGCAACAGGGCGTTGCCCGCTTTCGAGAATTACACGGAGCACCAGTATGACTATTCGGATTACGCCCAGAAATCCAAAGCCCTGATGGTGCGGGTGGAAAACTGGGGGAACGATACGATCGATCTTGACCTGGCCCCGCTTCACACGGGATTCGAATCCTTCTACATCGTCCATAACCGCCTTTCCTGCGGACAGAACCAGGGCAACACCGCAGGGAGCGGCTGGCCCAACTGGGCCTGGTACGACGTACTGAATAACGGGATTTTTGGCGGGGACCGCGGAAACTTCCTTAGCGTTTTCCCAGGGCTCACGTCGGCGGACCTGCAGGATCCCGGCACGGAGTACCCGTGGCCTCTCGTGCCCGGCATGACCGCCATGTACTGGGGCGGGGTTTTGCACCCCGAGTTGAAGGAACTGGAGCCGGCCGACTACTTTGAATGGCCTCTCGACCGGACCTATGATCCGGACGGCGCCAACACGCATACCCTGCAGGTCGGGAACCAGAGCGTCACGATCGAATGGACCCCGAAGCTGTTCGAGATCCTCGGAATGCTCTATCCCTATATCCAGGGGGACCAGGCCGGGCTCTGGTACGATCGGTGGGACCCGTGCCACTATGTACCGGAAACCCCTGAGGACTACCAGGGATCGGGGATCGTGGTCCAGATGGTCAGTTTCGACGTGGGCGAGCCCGGCCTGTGGCAGCCGGCAAAGACGGAGATCGACGCGGCGAATGCCTCCATCGACTGGAGCGTGGGGGAAGGGACGATCGAGCTTGAAGCCCTGGTCCCGCTAAAAATCGACAGCTCGGCGATAGGACCCCAGGTCGACGGCGCCCCGGCTCTCCCCCTGCACCTCTTCGCCTACACGACCGACCCGCTCCTGTCAGAGCTGAACGAGGATACCTGGAACCAGGTGAAAACCGCCGTCAATTCCGATACGCCGCTTGACAGCGCCTTCCTCGCCCAGGCGAAATTCACCTACAAGGGGACGGACCTGGTCTCGCTGGCGGGAGACGACAGGACGAACTTCTTCCGGGTCCTTGGCGATACCGGGCGGGTCATCACCCACTTCTTCGTCGTGGTGGTCGACGGCCCCGCGCCTTCCGGCGAAGCCGCGGTCCAGAAAAAGGACGGCTATTTCCTCCTCTACGACGGTGTGGCGGACGACCGGTTCGACGCTTCGATGACCGCCGCCACGGGAGAAACGGGATGCGGTGCCGGCTCCGGCTCAAGCGGGTGCAGTGCGGTCGGCCTTGCCCCTCTCGGGTTGTTCCTGCTCGTTCCTCTTTTCCTGCTCCGCCGTCGCTGATTCGGGACAGGGACACATTCATTGCGTTCACATTCACTGTAAACAAGAGCGAGGGACCGGGAAATCCGGTCCCTCGCTCTTGTTTACAGGAGTGTCTCCTTCCGGAAACGATCACTCGTTTGTGGAATCCGGCGCGATAGTTTGAGTCATTCCGTGCCCTGTGGCGGAAGCGATGGCCCGGCCTTTCCTCAACCGATCGATTCCAGGGCTTCGTCCAGAGCCTCGATCTCGCCGGAAAGGTTTTCCCAACTTTCCATGAGTGCGGCCATGGCTTCCTCGACCGCCGCCATCTCGACGGCGAGTTCCTTCATGCGCTCGGGGCGGGCGTGAGATTCGGGATCGCAGAGGGCGGCTCCCAACCGGGCCTTCTCGTCCTCGCGCTCGACGATCTCGTCCTCCAGGGCCTCCAGCCGCTTTGAAAGGGCCGTTTTCTCCTTCTTCAGCCGGTTCGCGTGCCGGGCCGGGTTTCCCAGCTCATCGTCCCTCGGAGCCCAGCGGGGCTCAAGAGCCGAAAACAGTTCAAACGCCGGGGTCAGGTCTTGAATCTTAGCATCCCTGGGAGGGATGCTAAGATTCAAGACCTGACCCCGGTTCGGGCTTTCCGTTTCGGTTTCGGGGACCACCTTGCCGCGCCGGGCGATGAACCCGGAGTAGTTGCCCAGGAAGATGCGGGCCTGCCCTCCGCGGATTTCCACCACGCGTTCCACCAGTTCGTCCAGGAAAAAGCGGTCGTGGGAAACCAGCACCACCGTGCCGGGGTAGTCCAGGAGGGCTTTCTGGAACCGTTCCTTCGTGGACTGGTCCAGGTGGTTGGTGGGTTCGTCCAGCACCAGGACGTTCGATTCCGTGAGGAGCACCTTCAGCAGGGCCAGGCGGGCCTTTTCGCCGCCGGAGAGCACCCGCACGGGCTTGGCGATGTCGTCGCCGGAGAAAAGGAAGGCGCCCAGCAGGTCGCGCCTCTCCTGGGGAGAGGTCTTCGACAGCACCGAGCAGGCTTCGTCCCAGACCGTCCCCTCGGTGGCCATGTTGTCGGCCATCTCCTGGGCGTAGAAGGCCAGCTTCACCCCGTGGCCGTGCGTCACAGTCCCCGCGTCCGGGCTCTCCACCCCCGCCAAAAGCCGGGACAGCGTCGATTTCCCTGCGCCGTTCACCCCCACCAGGGCGATCTTCTCCCCGCGTCGGATTTCCAGGTCGACCCCGGCGAACACGGGTTTCCCCCCGTATCCCTTGGCCAGGTTCTCGCCTTTCAGCACCAGGAGGCCGCTCTTGGGCGGCACCGGGAAGCGGAAGGCCACCGTGGGCGGCGGGGCGTCGATCCGTATCGTCTCCATCTTTTCCAGCATGCGAACCCGGCTCTGGACCTGCGAAGCCTTCGAGGCCTTGTAGCGGAACCGGGAGATGAAGCGCTCGGCCTTCTCGATGGTTTCCTTCTGGGCCTCGGATTCCCGGACCAGCCGTTCCTCCCGCTCGTCCCTCTGGCGCAGGAAAGCCTCGAAGTCGCCGGGGTAGAGCGTGAGGTTCCCGCGGCACAGCTCGGCGATGGTCGTCACGACGTTGTCCAGGAACCGCCGGTCGTGGCTCACCGTCACGAGGGTGCAGCGGCTGTTCTTCAGGAACGCCTCCAGCCACTCCATGCTCTCGGTGTCCAGGTGGTTGGTGGGCTCGTCCAGCAGGAGGATCTCGGGGTCCTGCAGCAGGAGGGAGGACAGGGCGATCCGCATCTTCCAGCCGCCCGAAAAGGTGTCGCAGGGACGATCCCCGTCGCCGTCGGCAAAGCCCAGGCCCTTCAGCACACGCCTCGCCCGGGCCTCGAACGCGTAGGCGTCCAGGGCCCCGTGGGCGTGAACCAGGCGCTCGTGGCGCGCCAGGGTCTCGGCCAGTTCCGGGCTGTCCGCGCCAAGGGAGGACAAGCCGGCCTCGCAGTCGGCCAGGGCCTCTTCCAGTTCGGCCACGCCGCACCGCTCCCTCAGCGTTTCCATGACGGTGCCGTCGCCCAGCTCCACCAGGTCCTGGGGCAGGTAGCCCAGCCGGGAGCCCCTGGGTATGTCGATGGAGCCGGAGTCCACCTGGGTGCGTCCCAGGATGGCCTTCAGCAGCGTGCTCTTGCCGGCCCCGTTGTCGCCGACGAGGCCGACCCTGGCCCGGTCGGGCAGGGTCCAGGCGATGTTGTCGAACAGGATTTTTTCGCCGTAGCGCAGGGAAAGGTTCCGGATGGTCAGCGTCATGGAGGCTATTCTCCCCGCAAGGCGCCCAAACCGCAAGGGGAACCCCTTCGGGATGGGCCGCCCGGGCAGGGGGTTTGCGTAAAACGCCCCTTTCGGGTTATTCTTTCATGCGAAAGGCGGGATGTTCCGTGAAAAGCACCCTGACCGTTCTGCTTTTGGTTTTTTCGCTTTCCCTTGCAGTGGGCGCAGCTTTTGCCGAGGAACTCGACACGCCGCCCCTTTACGACCCCGAAAACCCTCCGGTCGTCATCGTGGAGGAGGAGCCTGCCGTCGAGGAGGCCCCTCCCGCGGAAAACCCCCTGGTCACGGCCCAGCGCACGGCCATAGCGGGACTCTTTGCACGCATGAACAGGAATCTCGGCCCCGAAAAGGCCGAGCGCTACGCCAACCACGTCCTGGAGGCGGGGAACCTCTTCGGCGTTGATCCCCTCATCGTCGCGTCCATCCTCGTGAGGGAATCCCGTGCCAACGCTTCGGCAAAAAACCGCTCCAGCATCGGCCTCATGCAGGTCAACTGGAAGGCCCACGCCAAAAACCTCCCCAAGGCCTTCCCGGGAATCCAAACGGTCAAGGATCTTTTCGACCCCCGGAACAACATCCTGGCCGGGTCCTGGATCTTTTCCTGCTACCACAAGTCCGCGGGCGGCGACCTGTCCAAGTCCCTCAAGAAATACCTGGGCGGCAACGGCACGAAATACGTCGAGCGGGTCATGTCGGCCTACCGGACGCTCAAGGGCGACACCCAGGCCCTGGCCGCCACGATCCAGTGACCTACTGCGGCGGCGGATCGCTCACGAAGGAGATCGACGTGTCGTCCATCACGATCTTCTTCACCGACACCGGGAAAACCGACTCCCGGAAGTCGATGATCGGCTGGACCTTCTCGATCACGTCCTGCGTCAGCCCCTCGGGCATCGTCAGCCCGCTCACGTTGAGCTTGTAATCGCGGATGAAGATCTGCTTCCCGTCGGGCGAGGCCGCCAGGATCCCCGTGAGCTTCACCACGAGGTGCAGCTTGAAGATGAAGTAGGTCTCGTAGACGCCCACGGCCTTGATCCTCTCGGGCGACAGGTCCATCCGGATGCTCTTCCACCTCTTGTCGCCCTTCAGGGAGGCGGTCATGGCCGCGTTGATGTCCTTCTCCAGGATCACCCCGCGGCTTCGCGTCTCCCCGGCGCTCTTCACCTCCAGCTTTGCGCTCCATTCCTCCGGGGAATTGAACTGGAGGTCCGAGGCCTCCATGACAAGGGTGTCGACCCGCAGCCTGTCGATCACGGCTCCCTTCGCACGGACCACGGCCTTTTTGACGAAGCCCTTCTCGTCGGGTCCCCCCTCGAGGCGCACGTCCAACGACTGGGGATTGAATTTCCTCTCCAGGACGAACTTCAGCAGGGCGGCGCGGCCTTCTTCGGTCTGGGGAGCTCCCTGGGCCGCCGCAGGCAGGGCCGTCGCCAGGGAAAAGAGGGCGGCAAGCGCCAGGATTGCGCCTATAAGCGGCGCGGTTTTCCGGTCGTGCATCTCGGGATCCTCCTCGGCCAGTCTTCCTTGGTTGCAAAACGTTCCATCGGTTCATTCTGGACCATACCCAAAACGTTGTCCACGGGAAACTTGCGTAACCGGTGCATGGTGTACAATGACACTTGGACACGGTCCCCCGAACATTAGCGTCTTATTGTCGCTAATCGTGCGCTGATTGACAGAAAGTGCCTTAAAAGGTAATTTTAACATCTAGACAGTTTACTACGATCACACAAAGGAGGGGTTGCAGAGATGAAGTTCGAGCACATCATCAAGAGCGCCGACTGGAAAACAGAGAAGCATTCCCCGGTCATCGAGGCTCCGGAGACGGTGAAGGCGGGAGAGAAGTTCGTCGTCGACCTCAGCGTTGGGAAGGAGATTCCCCATCCCAACACGACGGAGCACCACATCCGCTGGATCAAGCTGTACTTCATGCCCGAGGGGGGCAAGTTCCCCTTCGAGGTGGCCAACGTCGAGTTCACCGTCCACGGCGAGTCCGTAGACGGACCCAACAAGGGCCCCGTCTACACCGAGCCCCACGCGAAGGTCGCCATGAAGGTCACGGCCTCCGGGATGCTCGTCGCCGCTTCGTATTGCAACATCCACGGACTGTGGGAGAGCGCGCGGGAGATCAAGGTCGAAGCGTAGGCAGGCGCAGGGGGGACAGGACCGGTGGGTTCTGTCCCCCCTCTTTATTTCTTTTTCGTTGAACCTTTGGTGTTTAACTGATATATTATTCATGCTTTTTTCTTCCACTCTCCCAAGCCTGCCCAAAAAGACGGGAAACACGCACCAAAAACCATAGAAGGGGGTAGTTCGTACATGAGAAAAGCCTCACTGCTGCTTGCTGCGCTCATGATCCTGGGTCTCATGGCCGGAACCGCCCTGGCTGCCGCGCCGTTCCACATCGGCGTGGTCACCGGGACCGTGTCCCAGTCAGAAGACGACCTCCGCGGCGCCGAAGCCCTGATCAAGGCCTACGGGGACGTCGCGAAGGGCGGAATGATCAAGCACATCACCTACCCGGACAACTTCATGTCCGAGATGGAAACCACCATCAGCCAGATCGTCGGGCTTGCGGACGATCCCAAGATGAAGGTCATCGTGGTCAACCAGGCCATCCCGGGGACCACCGAGGCCTTCCGCCGCGTCAAGGAGAAGAGGCCCGACATCCTTCTCTTCGCCGGTGAGCCGCACGAAGACCCGAACGTCATCGGTTCAGTGGCCGACATCGCCGTCAACGCCGACAACGTGGCCCGCGGTTACCTCATCATCGCCGCCGCGAAGAAGATGGGCGCCGACACGTTCGTCCACATCTCCTTCCCCCGCCACATGAGCTACGAGCTGCTTTCCCGCCGCCGCGCCATCATGGAGCAGGCGTGCAAGGACCTCGGCCTGAAGTTCGCCTTCGAGACCGCTCCGGACCCGACCAGCGACGTCGGCGTGGCCGGCGCCCAGCAGTTCATCCTCGAGAAGGTCCCCGCCTGGCTTGACAAGTACGGAAAGAAAACCGCGTTCTTCTGCACCAACGACGCCCAGACCGAACCCCTCCTGAAGCAGGTCGCCAAGCTCGGCGGCTACTTCGTGGAAGCCGACCTTCCCTCCCCGCTGATGGGCTATCCCGGCGCATTGGGCATCGACCTCTCCAAGGAGCAGGGCAACTGGCCCGCCATCCTGAAGAAGGTCGAAGCGGCCGTCGTTGCGGCCGGCGGCAAGGCCCGCATGGGCACCTGGGCCTACTCCTACGGCTACACCACCACGGCCGGCCTCGGCGAGTACGGCAAGCGCATCGTCGAGAAGAAAGCGAAGCTCGGCGACATGAAGGCCCTGATGGCGTCCTACGCCAAGTACACCCCCGGCGCCGCGTGGAACGGCAGCAACTACACCGACGTCGGCACCGGCGTCAAGAAAAAGAACTACTTCCTCGTCTACCAGGACACCTACGTCTTCGGCAAGGGCTACCTGGGCATGACGAAGGTCGTCGTTCCCGAGAAGTACTTCAAGATCAAGAAGTAGTCCCGCCCTCCAGACCGCACCAAAGAGGGGAGCCGGTTTTCCGGCTCCCCTCCTTCTTTCCCCATTGGGGTCATACCCCGACCGGGGCCAGGTCTTGAATTCGAGCATTAGCATACAAAAAGGTCCCCCTCGCCTGATGCCCCTATTCCCCCTCCAGAAAGCCCAGCACGATGGAGCAGAAGACCTCCGGTTCCTGGAACATGAGGCCGTGTCCCGTTTCCGGCAGGATCTTCAGGGTCGCCTTCGGCAGCAGTCCCGCCATCAAAAGCGAGTTTTCCGGCGGCACCAGCACGTCATCCCTGCCGCACAGGAGCAGCGTCGGCGTTCCCAGTCCCGGAAGCCTGCCCGCGGAGCCCTCCCAATTCTGGATGGCCTCCTGCTGGCGTTCCACGGATTCCGCGGGAACCCTGCCGAGCGGACGGGAGAAAATCTCTCCCACCCTTTTCCCGTTTGCCGCAAGCCATCGCGGCGGGAACAGGGTCTGCACCCATCGCATGCCCCTTTCCTCCGGCGTGCCGGAAGCGTCGCTCAGCAACTCGATCGTCTCTTCGGACGGGGGGTTGCTCCCGTCGGCGAAGGAAGCGTAAAGGACCAGCCGGTCCACGCTTTCCGGGTGGGCCAGCGCCAGTTCCTGGGCGACGAGCGAACCCATGGACCAGCCCAGGACGGAGCAGTTTTCGATCCCAAGGGCCCGGAGCAGTCCGTGGGCATCCTCCGCGAACTGCCGTATCGAGAACCCGGCCGTGCCCGAATCCGTATCGCCCATGCCGCGGTTGTCGAACACGATGACCCGGTACCGTTCGGCCAGCCGGTCGAGAATGGCCTCTTCCCAGATGAGGCGGGTGGTGCCGTAGCCGGCGATGAGCAGGAGAGGTTCGCCTGCCCCTCGTTCGGTCCAGGCGATCGAGATGTCGCCCACCCGTGTGGCGGGGGCCGCCTGGGCGGCGCGTGGAAAGAGAAGGGGAAGGGAAAGGAGAAGCAGCAGGCAGATCGTCAATCGTGCGGGCATTTCGGGCACCTCTCTCCTGGGGGTTTGCAACGATGATAGGGCGCCTGCGAGTGCCTGTCCATGCCGCGAGCTCTCATCAGGGCAAAAAAGGGAGGGACCTGCCTGTGCAGGCCCCTCCCTGGTGGTTTCGATTCCCGGCTTTTGCGGGGCAGGCCTACTTGTTCTTGCCGCCTCCGTTGCCGCCTCCGTTACCGCCGCCGTTGCCGCCGCCGTTGCCTCCGCCATTTCCGCCGCCGTTTCCGCCGCCGTTTCCGCCGCCGTTTCCGCCACCCTTGCCCTCACTCTTGCCCTTACCCTTGCCGGTTTCGGTGGAGGCCGTCGTGGTGGTTTCCTCGGTCGCCGTGCCCTTCTTTGCTTTTTCGAGCTTGCCCGGAGGCGTGCTCTTCAGGGTTTCCAGCTCGGTCGCCTGTTCTTCCGTCAGGCCCGCCTGGGCGGCAGCCATCGCTTCCTGCACCGTAACGCCCGCCGCGACCTGCTCCTGGACGCTGCTCCAGACGGCTCCCCAGAGTTCCTGGTTCTGGATATTCCGGCTGGCGGGCAGGCCGTTCATCTTCGCCCAGCCGATGAAGGCGTGGCGCTCGGCGACTTTCGCGGCGATCTCGGCCGGCATGGTTTCCTCGACCTCTTCCTCGATCGCGGGCTCCTCCGCAGGGGGTTCCTCAGCGGGCGGTTCCTCGATAGCGGGTTCTTCCGCAGGGGGTTCCTCAGCGGGCGGTTCTTCGGCCGGTGGTTCCTCGACCGCGGTTCCCACAAGCCCGGCCCGCTCCATGAACTTCTGCGCCAGCTCGAACTGGGTCTGGACGCTGTTTCCCGCCTCATCGGCAAAGGCGCACCCGGAAATCGCCAACAACGCGAGTATGAGGCCGAAGATCAAGCTCTTCTTCATCATTCAAAACCCCTCCCTTTATATTGGTCTCGCTTAAATACCCAGTAATCCAACAGGATGGTCGCATTATCCTATCATGTTCTCGGGAAAAACACAACAATAAACAAGGTAAAAAGACATAAACGCCTTATAACAAGAGCATAATAAAATCATTCTGAAATGCAATGTTTCCGGAATGTGCCCATGATCCGGTTTATTCCTTCGCGGCCGAAGCGGCTGAGCGGCGAAGCCGCAAGTTGAGCCAAAGAAATTTATTTGATATATTAGGGATTGCGCGTTCTTCACCTCGAAGCCGTGCGAACTTCGAGCATACAGCCCGATCCTGTATCCAACAGCGTTGAAAGCGCGTTTGACAGGCATGGGGCGTTGCGGTAACTTTTCCCCCGTCCCGGTTCACGCCGGAAAGGCCCGGTTGTGCTATTGTGGATTGGACCGCTTGCAAATGGAAACGCAATGGAAAGTACCCGTCCCGAATTAAGCGAGGTGATCCGAAGGCAATGGAAACGACGCCGCTTCTGAGAATGGAGCACATCGGCAAGGAGTATTTCGGCAACAGGGTCCTGGCCGACGTGTCGTTCTCTCTCGAGAAAGGCCAGATCCTGGGCCTCGTGGGCGAGAACGGCGCGGGCAAGAGCACCCTCATGAACATCCTCTTCGGCATGCCGGTCATTGGCCAGACGGGCGGTTTCGAGGGACAGGTCCTCCTCGACGGCAAGGAAGTCAGCTTCGCCGACCCGCTTGACGCACTCGACGCCGGCATCGGCTACGTGCACCAGGAATTCTCCCTCATCCCCGGTTTCTCGGCCACCGAAAACATCCTCCTCAACCGCGAATCCACCAAGTACAACTTCCTCGTCGAAGTCTTCGGCGATCGCCTGGAAACCCTCGACCGTCCCCACATGCTCGAGCGGTCCGTGCGGGCCATCACCACGCTGGGCGTGGACCTCGACCCCGAGATGATCGTCACGGAGATGCCGGTGGGGCACCGCCAG
>ENA-ORXD01001388-ORXD01001388.1-sediment-metagenome-genome-assembly--contig:-NODE-1388-length-20443-cov-3.575518_pt1 | contig 20443 bp, 19 predicted proteins | sample MGYA00237862_ERZ511471 | MGnify/ENA metagenome assembly ERZ511471
CGGAATTATCCACTGATTCGCCAGCTCAACCGCCTCCGGCAAGAAAGGTACCTGGTCGAACCAAAGTTCGGCGCCAACCCCACTCGCGCGACACATCTCGGTTAGATGGCCGATGAGCCCAAACCCGGTGACATCGGTAACGGCACGCACGCCCCGACGGCGGGCGACATCGGCCGCGGCCCGGTTCAGCAGGGTCATCGCAGATGTCGCGGCCTGCACCGCGCGTGGAGAGGCCTTTCCTTGTTTGATGGCGGTGGCCACGATGCCCGTCCCCAGTGGCTTGGTCAGGATGATGAGCTGCCCGGCCTTTGCGGCGGCGTTGGTCAACTCATCCCCCGGCCTGAGGATTCCTGTGACGGCCAATCCATACTTCGGCTCCGGATCGTCGATGGTATGCCCTCCCACGATGACGGCGCCTGCCTCCTTCACCACGTCCGCCCCACCCAGCAAGATCTTCGCCAGATAGTCGAGCGGCAGGGTACCCGAGGGGAAACACGCGATATTGAGTGCCGTCAGGGGCCGCGCTCCCATGGCGTAGATGTCCGAGAGGGCATTGGTCGCCGCGATACGGCCAAAATCGTATGGGTCGTCCACCACCGGCGTGAAGAAGTCGACCGTCTGCACCAGGGCGATGTCATCCGTCAATTTGTATACCGCGGCGTCGTCGAACGCGTCAGAGCCGACCAGCAAAGCCGGATTATCAACCCGAGGAAGCATATCCATGACCTGCCCCAAGTCCTTGGGGCCCAGCTTGCACGCTCAGCCGGAGCCGTGCGAGAGGCTGGTAAGCCTGGGAATTGCGTCCATGGACATCACCTCCTCCTCCTCCTCCGTAATCCGGGGCCCGCGGACAGCGGACCGGACTGCACACTAGGTGTTGTAGACAGTACCAGACCTGCCGCCTCGACCGAAACCTGTGGCGAGGTCGTCTCAGATACGTCCGATGTGTCACGCGGCTATTGATCATGAGAGGCTATTGCAATAGAGTTGCTAATGAGATGACTCATCACGCAACTCAAACCCTCCAGGATCTGGGCTACCGGCTTACGCCCCAGCGAACCATGGTCTGGGATGCCCTACGCGAGCACGGCGGGCATCTGAGTGCAGAGCAAGTCTGCTCGAGCGTTCAGCAGCGGTTTCCGCACGTGAACAAGTCCACCGTATACCGCACTCTCGAGTTGCTCGTTGGCCTCAGGCTGGTGCGCGAGACCCGATTGGGAACCGGTTTGCGTCTGTTCGAGGTGGAGGAGGAAGTGCCGCACCACCATTTGGTGTGTGAACGGTGCGGAGCTGTCACTCACCTGCATGACGAGGATCTAGGGTCGCTTCCCGTCCTTCTGACCTCGGCACAGGGGTTTCTCTCTCGGGAGGTTACGGTCTTCGGCACGTGTGCTGCCTGCGCCGCCGCACGAGGGGAATCTCAGGAATGCACATCCCAGACGGCTTCCTAGACGCACCCACGGCTCTTGCCACCGGCGGGGTCTCGGCGGCAGCCATCACCTACGCCTTGCGGCGGGTCGGTCGCAGGCTCGGGGACAGGACAGTCCCCCTGCTGGGATTGCTCGCGGCCTTCATCTTCGCCGCGCAAATGCTCAACTTTCCGGTCGCTGCCGGTACCAGCGGACACGTCTTGGGGGCAGCGCTCGCGTGCGCACTCGTCGGACCATGGGCGGCCTGCGTGATCATGACCGCAGTACTGTTGGTTCAGGCATTCGGCATGGCCGACGGCGGGATCAGCGCCCTTGGGGCAAACGCCCTCAACATGGCTGTCATAGGGGTCCTGGTCGCCTATGCTTCGCTGTGGCTCCTGGGCCGAGTTCTGCCCAAGAATTCAACCTCCTATCTCTTGTCCGTCGCCGTCGCCTCCTGGGCATCGGTGGTCGTGGCCTCGGCAGCGGCCTCGGCGGAATTGGCGGCCTCCGGCACCGTCGACCTTGGAATCGCTTTACCGGCCATGCTCTCAGTGCACATGGTCATCGGACTGGGTGAGGCGCTGATCACGACTATCATAGTTGCCTCAGTGCTGGCAGCCCGACCGGACCTGGTACGCACTTTCGACTGGGCCCGGCTCGTCACCACCCGCGGCCGAGATGGCGCGACCGAGCCTGTCGGCCTCGGGAGTGTACCGAAGCCACGACTGCGTTTCTGGTCTTTCATAGCCACCGGCCTCGTCATTGCCGCGGCGCTGGCCGTCTTTCTATCACCCTTCGCATCCCCTTCACCCGACGGGCTCGAGAGAGTTGCCACGGACACCGGATTCAGCTCGGCATCGACCGACCAAGGATGGCGTCTGTCGCCGCTGCCTGACTACCGGCTTCCCGGAATCGATAGTGAGGGAGTATCCACCGCGGTTGCCGGGCTGATTGGGACGACGTTCATGTTTGCGTTGGTATTTGCGCTGGGGCGGTGGCTCGGAAACCGTTGGGGGAAGGGCAAGGCAGGATCCCGGCGCACCCCCACTTCCGCGCGTCAGGCGGAATGAGGAGAGAGGCAACGCAACCGGCCCGGTTCCTGCCACGCGCGGCTGTGGTCGACAGCGCAATTCACCGGCTGGATCCCCGCGTCAAAGTCGTCGCGATCCTAACACTCATCCTCGCGATCGTGAGCACGCCGCGCGAGGCGGCTTGGGCATTCGTCGCATACGCGGCGATCCTCGTGCTTCTTGTGGCCATCGCCCGCCTGCCGTTGAAACATGTCTTTCGCCGGCTCCTGGTCGTTTTGCCGGTGATTGTGCTCGTGGCAGTTGTACTGCCGCTCTATGGGGCAATGCGGCAGGGCAACCCGGATCCCACGTCGGTTGTTGCCGGTGCCGACCTACTGCTTCTGTGGAATGTGGCTGCAAAAAGCCTCCTTGCAACGCTCAGCGTTGTGCTGCTCGCCTCCACGACGACTGTGCCGGACATCCTGTCTGCGTTTGAGCGACTGCGGGTTCCCGCCACCCTCGTCCTCATTCTCAGCTTCATGTTTCGCTACGTCTTCGTGTTGGCTGAAGAAGCCCGGCGAATGCACATCGCAATCGAAGCTCGAGGTTATGGACGTCATCGGCTCGGTCGAATTCCCGCGCTGGCTCGGCTCGCCGGTGCCCTGTTTCTGCGAAGTCACAACCGAGGGGAGCGGGTGTATGAAGCCATGCTCAGCCGCGGTTTCAATGGTCGGATTCGAGTCTCGACGGATTCGAAGCTGCACCTGGCAGACACTCTCTTCGTGGGGAGCCTTGTCGTTGTTGCGCTGGCGATTCGACTGATGGCGACGGTGGCGTGGCGGTGAGGGAGAAGCGGGGCAGACCAGCGGATTGGCTGCGGAGGAACCCGCCGGTCGCGGCCTCAGACTCATCGCCGGCCGTTGAGGTAACCGATCTGCATTTCGCCTACCCGGGCTGCCGAGACGTCTTGAGGGGGATCAGTTTCTCCATTCATCCCAGAGAGTCCGTGGCAATCATTGGACCCAATGGAGCCGGCAAGAGCACCCTGGCCCTTCATCTCAACGGTCTGCTGCGTGGGGACGGCGTGGTTCGCATACTCGGCCTTGCCGTCTCGGATCGAACCGTTCGAGATATTCGCACGCGAGTCGGGCTGGTATTCCAGGACCCAGACGATCAGTTGTTTCTGACCTCAGTCGGCCAAGACGTAGCTTTCGGTCCTTCGAACATGGGCCTGTCGCGGACCGAAATAGACGAACGGGTATCCGACGCACTGGCGGCCGTTGGAATGGATGGGTCAGAGAACAGGCTCATTCATCATCTCTCGTCTGGGGAGAAGAAACGCGTCGCCTTGGCCACGACTCTCGCCATGCGCCCCGACGTACTGATCCTCGATGAGCCATCGGCCAATCTGGATCCTAAGGCGAGACGCAGACTCATGCAGATCCTGAAATCCTTGCCGGTGACAAAAATCATAATCACGCATGATCTGCCGCTCGCCTACGAGCTGTGTCCGCGCGCGCTCCTCCTCTCGGAAGGAATGCTTGTAGCGGACTCCACCACCCCAGAGATGCTCTTCGATCAGCGGCTACTGGCCGCCAACGATCTCGAACTCCCCTACGCCTTCGGTCCGCAGGCTCGCGCCGAAGTTTGAGTGGGGCAGTCGCCGTCCGCCGCGGCGCGGCAGCGCCTACTTCCGCATCGTGAGCCGCACCACCCCCATGAGCGGGAATCCCACACCCATACCGATGAAGAGGCCCACAACCAGAGAGTCGAAGGCCCACCCAATCCCCATGCCGATCAACATGCAGGCGGGAATGAAGACCCCGCTTGCCTCCCATCGGTTTCTGGGCTTTGAGTTCTAGCGGTGGATCGCGTGAGTCCCTATGCGATGTTCACTCATCCTCGAGGCCGTCGTCACTAAGCTGGACTTCAGCCGCCGCCAGAGACAAGACGGTAGCAGCAGCATCTCCGGGGAGTTCCTGGACGGTCCGCAGCCTTCGCTCGATGGTTCTACTCTTTCTCGCTGCGTCCTCAATGGTGGTAGAGGCCTGATCCAACCTCTTGTGTACTTTGTCGAGTAGTCCCCCGAACTGCCCGAACTGGGTCTTCACTGCTCCCAGAAGCTGCCAGACCTCGCTGGAACGCTTCTCGACAGTCAGGATGCGGAAACCCATCTGCAGGCTGTTCAAGAGCGCGGCCAGGGTGGTCGGGCCTGTGATCAATACCCGGAAGTCGTTTTGAAGGGTTTCCACCAATCCAGGACGACGAAGGACCTCGGCATAGAGCCCCTCTGTCGGCAGGAACATGATCCCAAAGTCGGTGGTCCGCGGCGGATCGAGATACTTGGCTTGTATATCTCTGGCTGAGACTCTGACCCGAGTCTCGAGGGCCTTCAGCGCTTGGTCCATACCCGCGAGATCACCCCTGTCCTGGGCATCGAGCATGCGCTGATAGTCCTCGACGGGGAATTTCGCGTCGATGGGCAACCAGACCTCCTCACCGTCCCCGCCATCCTGGCCAGGAAGTCTTACCGCGAACTCCACCCGCTCTCCACAGCCCTGTTTGCAGGCTACGTTCGCCTCGTACTGGTCTCGGGTCATGATCTGCTCGAGCAGCGTGCCCAGTTGGACCTCTCCCCACGTGCCTCTGGTCTTGACATTCGTCAGCACCTGCTTGAGGCTGCCGACACCGGCAGCCAGTGCCTGCATCTCGCCCAGTCCCTTGTGTACGGCTTCGAGACGATCACTCACCTGCTTGAACGACTCACCAAGACGCTGCTCAAGGGTGACGGTGAGACGCTCGTCGACCGTCTGGCGCATCTGCTCGAGCTTCGTGGCGTTGTCGCTCTGCATCTGCTTCAGTCGATCATCGACGGTCTTCCGAAGCTCGCTCATGCGACCATCGTTGGACTCGGTCAACGTCTTGAGTTGAATCGCGAAGGTGTCGAGTTGGGCCTTCTGCTGCAATCCCAATTGGCTAATGCTGTTGATGGTTGAGTCACCCCAGCCCTTTATGGCCGTGGCGACGTCCTCGCGCACTACTTGCGAGCTCTGCGAAGCCTCGAGACGATTCTGAGCCATTTCTTGGCGGAGCGTGCGCTCACCGTGTTCTTGGCCTCGCAATAGCTGTTGTATCGAGGCAGGCGCGACTCCCCGGCGACCACGAGTAAGTAGCAGGAACAGCATGACGACCGCCGCCAACAAGAGAACGACAGACAGAGCGGCCAGCGTCTCCGACATATCCAACCTCCTCCACCGGCTCCAGCGGGCGCGTAGCGAACAGGGTGCTGCCTTTCACCCTATCACGGAGGTCGGACATGACCTTCGGCCGGCGGCGGCGTGTATTACGAGTGTTCGATCAGTTGCTCACGATACAGATCGGTCTTGTACATGACGCATTGTTCGTTGATACAGAACCATACGCGATAGGTGCTGCATTCACCGGTAGAACGGCTGCCTGTTGTGCCGGTCCGCTCCTCCTCTTCAACGCGATCCGCCATCGGCCTGCCGCAGTTGATGCAGGTCTTGAGGTCGTTCTTCATTGAGCCTCCTTCTGTTGTCACCTCGGACTCCCCAACCGCCTGCCAAGATCAGTCGCAATCACCCTTGCCAAAGGCTGTTCCAGGATCTCAGCTTTGCCGTCTACTCCAGGGCAGAGCAGATCCCCCGCGTGAGTGACCTCAAGGAGATGCCAGAAGTTGCGCATGACCATCTTAATACCGTCGAAAACGTACGGGAACGTCGTGCCGGAACAGCTGAGGAACGCGCCCAGCCTCTGCGGCCGGCCGGGTTCGGTGACCGACCGCCCAAGAAGGTACTTGAGCGCCCAGAAGGGCTGGCAGCGATCGATGACCGTCTTGGGGACCGCGGGCATGCCCATCGCATACACCGGTGCGGCAAGCACAATCGAGTCTGCCCCCTGGAGATGGGGGTAGAGCAATCGCATGTCGTCGGCGACAACACAGTGGCCGTCATTCCAGCATGCGTCGCAGGCCCGGCAGCCGTGAAGATCGAGGTCGCACAGCCGGAATTTGACGATCTCCGCTCCCTCTCCAGCGGCGGCCTCCAAGCACCAATCGAGAAGAATATCCGTGTTGCCTCCTCGTCGAGCGCTGCCGGCAAGTCCCAACACGGTAACGGGCATCGAATTACCGCCTCGCCGTCACTCAGTCACGCCTTCGTCGCAGTAGTATCCCTTGGTGAGGCCATATTCCGCCCAGTTCTCGCACTCGTTACAGATGCATCCCTTACGGCGCACCGATTCCGGGCTCTTGCCCTTGGCACAGTAGAAACCCGGCCGGTCATCGCTCGGTTTCGACGGACAGTCACCGCAGATGCACCTACTCATGTTCTCCGGCGTGTCGGGGACCTTACCCACGGCTGCCTCCTTTGGGCGATAGAGAGAAACAGTGGATAGCTGCCCCTTTCCCGCCAAGGACAAACAGAACAGACGAGCCCAAGCGAAATGCGCTCACGCTTCGTGAGGGCGCCGCCCCAAGATGAGCTGCCCCGGCGCATTCTCAACATCCAGAATCTGGATGTCCGCGAAGCCGGCGTCCTTCAACCAGCATCTGTACTGGGCTCCGGTCCACACGCCACCCTCTTCGGTGGCCTGAAGCATGTTGACCGCAAACATCGGGGCACGCCGGCTTCTTCCCATGACGTGATCGTGGATGGCTATCGAACCCCCGGGGTGGATGATGGAATAGACGTGCCGGGTCATGGCGTCATTCGTTCTCGGACCGTAGATGTGATACACATTCCCCAAATACACGAGCCCGAAAGGCCCCGTCGGCAGCTCAACCGTGAAATCGGCGGCGACAAGCGCTATGTCGTCGGCGTCCGGACCGAGGTACTCGCGGGCCAACGAAAGCACGTCTTCGCGGTCCAGTAACGTCGCCCGCACCCCGCACTGCGAGAAACGACGCGCAACATGGCCAACCGCGCCACCCACGTCAAGCATCGTCTCGACCCGACCGGCGTAGGCGAGGCATCGCTCCACGATCTCATCGAGCAGGGCCGGGGACCTCTCGGCCATGGCGTACACGAACGTGCGAAGATCCCGCTTTCCTGGATTCTTCGGTTCCGGGTGTCCGGTCTCCAGGATCGAGGGCAGATCCAGCCACCCCCTCAATTTGCCCGCTTGGTGAAGGATCGCCCAGCGTTCCGACTCCTCTTGCGCGGGAAGCAGGTGTCTTCTCGCGACAGGCGCGAGAGCGTACTGCAGCCCGACCCTCTCTACCAATTCTTCCGCAACCAAGGCATCCAGAACAATGCGGGTTGCACGAATGTCGAGCTTCGCCCTCACCGCAACGTCTCGAGAAGAGGCGGGGCCATCCGCCAGAGCGTCGACAAGCCCGGATCGCAGCGCTGCCGCCACAAGTAGAAGTCGCTCGGCGGCACGCGGATCTATGAGCGAAGTGCTCAAGCTCCCTCCAGTTCCAGCCCGGCCGACATCCACTCGGTCAATCCTCCGGCGAAGTCGCGGACGTCTGTGAATCCCAACTGTCGCAGCTTATCAGCCGCGATGGCGCTCGCCTCTCAGGTGAAGCCGTTGCAGTAGAGGACAATCGGTTCGTCTGTCTTGAACCGCCGCCTCGCCTCCCGAGCGAGTCCCCGAAAATCGATCCATTCCGAGCCCGGGATGTGGGCCTCTCGCCAATGCTCCTCGCCCAGCACGTCGACAAGCCGGAACTTCTCCCCCTTTTGGATCAGCGCCTGCAGCGCCGCTAGAGAAATCGTCGCGACGCTCGGTCGTCCGGCGATAGGGTCGTAGAAGACCATGTACGCGGCGGCGCTGTAAAAACCGGCCGAGCGAAAGAGCCGTTGGCGGGCAACGTCGCCGGCGTCTATGACGGCCGCCGGGATGTCTCCCTCAGAACGAATCACCCATCCGGCCATGTCCAGCGCTTCTGCCAGGGACTCGTCGGGGGCTCTGGCCAGAACGAAGTCGAGCAGTTGATGTACCCCGTCGCTACCGCCCGTTCTCGCGATCACGCCGACCGGCGTGCCTTCTCTCAGAATCACCCAGTTCTTGCCTTCGAGTGCCATGTCTTCGAGCATCTCCATGTCGAGTACCGAGGTCGTATCACCATGCGAGTGGGTATGTCCGGCGCTCGGGCGGCCCTCTTCCAAGAGTGGCCGCAGCGACTCGAGATGCTCCTCGTCGAATCGAGCGAGCTCAACGTGCGCCTCTTCATGGGATTGGGCAGCGGTGACCATCTGCTCCGTCTCGGGCAAGAGAACCAAGGCGGTGGCTTCCACCTGCAGCCCGCGCGCCAGCAACGTAGCATTGAGAAGGCAATCGTCGGTCCGGGCCAGATAGGCCGTGGGCTTCAGTTCGTCGCGGATCAGGTCGAGCACATCTTCGTACCGCGTACGATATTCATACACGAGATACAGCTCGATCAGCGTCGCGTGATTGTGTCCGTCGTGCGGTCTCTGGAGCAGAAGGGCATAGCCAACAGCGACTGGGGCATGCGACTCGGCATCGGCCGTAACAAGATAGGGCTCCGCCTCCTCGGCGAGGCGCAGATGAAACGCGGGAATGATCCCCAATTCCAGGCCGCGAAGGCGCTCCTCCCGCAACTGCGATATCTCTCGGCGCTCGACCGATTCCAGCTTCACGGACATGGCTCCCTTCGTCGACTCGCTTCCCGGGATGCGCTACCAATTCCCCGGCACCGCAGTTCCCATGCGTCAAGCGCGGAGAGAGCTCCCCCGTCGACGCAAGAACCGAGTTGAAGTGTCAGTCCGCGGCCCGTAGGGTTGCATACGGGTTCACCGCGGCGCCACCTCCGGGGTGGATCTCGAAATGCAGGTGGTATGCACCACCGGCGGCGTTGCCGGTGTCACCCACATATCCGATGACGCGGCCCGCTTTGACCGACGCACCGCCCCTGACCCCCGCCGCCAAGCCGTTAAGATGCGCGTAGTAGTAGCTGGAGCCGTTGTTGCCGCTCAGCCAGATGGTGATGCCGCCCAGCCCGGTGTCGGAAGGATTGACCCGAGCGATGGTGCCACTCACGCAGGCGACAACGGGAGTCCCACGTGGCGCCATGATGTCCGTGCCCTTGTGAGTCCTACCGCCCGAGCGAGGCGCGCCCCAGGTGTTGGCGAAGCTGTGGGGTCCGTCTACGGGGAAGACGAACGACCCCGACTGGACAGTCCCGCCGCCGCGGTTGGCGGCGGCCTTCGCCGCCGCCGCAGCTTTGGCGGCCGCAGCGGCCCTGGCCGCCGCTTCCGCCGCCTTGCGCGCCTCTTCCTTCAGCTTCGCGACCTGGCGTTTGAGCTGGCGATACTCATCGGCAGAAGCACGCAGCCTCGAGTCCATCTCCGATTGCACGGCCCGCAGCTCGCTCATCTTCTCGTTCTGCTCGGCCCTCTTAGCATCCAGCTCCGAGCTCAGCTCGCGCGACTTATCCAAATGGGCCTGAACCTGAGTGAACACCCGTCGGTCCTGCTCCGCCACCCTATTCAGAAGTACGAACCGCTCCAGAACGCCGACGATGTCGGACTGCGAGAACAGCACCTCGAGATACCTCTCGCTCGTGTCGGTTCCGTTTTTGTAGAGGCTCACCACCCGCCTGCTGAGTTGAGCCCGCGCCACCGCGAGGTCCTTTTCCGACCGGTTGACATCTTTCTCGACCTTGGCGATCGCGTCTTCTATCTCCGCGAGCCGGGCCTCCGCGTTGCCGTACTTCTCCGCCAGAGCATCGAGCGAGCCCTGCAATTCCGCGAGACGTCCTTGCGCCTCCTCGAGCTCTGCTTGTTTCTGCGAAATGACGGAGGCATCGGCCGGGGACCAGAAAGGAGTAAACACAAGCAAGATGAGCAGCACGGACAGAGCGAGCGATGAAGAGGTCCAACCCCCTAAGCGCCCTGTACCCACTCCCGGTGTCCGGAATAGGCTCATGCTATGGACTATTGTAGCAAAGGGCCAACGCAGGCGACCAATCGAGCGCCGATGCAGGGGCACTTGCCGATGCCCGTTACATCGCGGACTTAGCGCGACAATGGATGAACGAATCCGGCAATGACCGCGGCCACGACAACCAAGACGGCTCGGAAGCGACTACAGTCTTACGGGGATGCCTCGTTCGGCCATGTACGCCTTGGCCTCGTGCAGGGTGTATTCACCATAGTGGAAGATCGAGGCGGCTAGGACCGCATCGGCCTTACCCTTCTTGATCACCTCGACCAAGTGGGCAAGAGTACCGGCTCCCCCGCTGGCGATCACCGGAACGTTGACGGCCTCGGCAACCGTGCGCGTGAGCTCCAGATCATACCCGTCTTTGGTGCCATCCCGGTCCATGGACGTGAGCATTATTTCGCCGGCCCCGAGACCGACGGCCTTGACCGCCCACTCCACGGCATCAAGCCCGGTCGGTATGCGGCCGCCATTGACGTATGCCTCCCAAGAGTCGCCCTTCTGCTTGGCATCAATCGCAATTACGATGCACTGGGAGCCAAAGCGGCGCGCGCAGGCGCTCAGGAGACTCGGGTCGTTGATTGCCGCTGAGTTGAGAGAGATCTTGTCGGCACCCGCACCCAGGACGGCTCGAACGTCTTCCACGCTGCGTATGCCCCCGCCGATGGTGAACGGGATGAATAGCTCGTCAGCACAATGCCGAGCGAGTTCGACGATGGTGTCGCGTCCCTCGTGCGAGGCGGTGATGTCGAGGAAGATCACTTCGTCGGCGCCTTCGCGGTCATAGCGCGACGCCAACTCAACCGGGTCCCCCGCGTCCCGGATGTCCACGAAATTGGTGCCCTTGACTACTCGTCCTTGGTTCACATCGAGGCAGGGGATGATCCGCTTAAGCAACACCGAGCAGTCCTCCCTCGGGCGATGCCGGTTCGTCAAGAATTGCCAGCGCCTGAGCTACCGTGAATTGTTTTTCGTAGAGCGCTCGTCCGGTTATGACGGCCGTCACCCCCAGAGGCTCCAGATGCTTCAGAGTCCGCAGATCATCCAGACCGGTCACTCCCCCTGAGGCAATTATCTCCAGCTTCGTGGCTTCCGCCAATTCGCGAATGCCAGAGACATCCATGTGCTGCATCATGCCGTCGCGACTGATATCGGTGTAGAGAACCTCGCGCACGCCCAACTCCTCGAGCCTCGAGGCCAAGTCGATAACCCTCACGTCGCTCTGCCGCTGCCAGCCCCTTGTCTTCACGAAGCCGCCCTCAGCATCAACGGCCACCACGATCCGGTCAGGTCCAAGTACCCGGAGCGCCCGCAGCAGAAGACCCTCGCCCTCGACCGCGCTCGTTCCGAGCACGGCTTTCGCGATCCCGCTTCGGGCCACCAGTTCGAGGGCCGACTCCGTCCGAAGCCCGCCGCCGGTCTCTACGGGAATCTTCACACTCTCCGCGATGGCGGCGATCACCTCGAAGTTCTGGGGCGTCCCCAGACGCGCGCCGTCAAGGTCCACCACGTGAAGATAACGGGCTCCTTCTTCCTGCCAGTATCTCGCCATCGCAATGGGATCATCACCGAAGACCGTCTCATCGGCGAAATCTCCTTTTCGGAGGCGGACGCAACGCCCCCCCTGGATATCGATGGCCGGGATCAGCCTCACTCCGTCGTCTCCAGCGCCGCGAGACGAGCGAAATTGCGATAGAAGCGCAGACCCAGAGTGCTCGACTTCTCAGGGTGAAATTGAACGGCCGCAATATTCCCCGTCTCCACGGCCGAGACGAACTTCACCCCGTCGTAGTCGGTAATGGTGAGAACGTCCCCCGGGCAACGAGGAACGGCGGCGTAACTGTGAACGAAATAGAAGGCCGAGCAGTCTGGAATGCCGTCGAAGAGTTCCGAGCAGGTACAAAACTCAGCCTGGTTCCACCCGATGTGGGGAATCTTGACTGTCGGGGGAAGAGCGCGGATGTCGCCTCGGACAAGACCGAGACCGGGAACACCGGGGTCTTCCTCACTGGCCTCAAACAGCAACTGCAGACCCAGGCAGACGCCCAGGAATGGCACGCCTGCCTCGATTCTCTCAATGAGGGGCTCGACAATTCCCTTCTCCTGCAGCTGCTCCATGGCAGCTCCAAAGGCCCCGACCCCAGGCAACACGAGGGCCGCGGCGGACGCCATCGGCCCGGCATCGGAACCGACCACGACGCTTACACCCAGATGTTCAAAAGCCTTCTGAACGGAGCGGAGATTGCCGGAACCGTAATCGATGATGTAGAGATAGCTTCCGCGCCTCACAGAACTCCCTTGGTCGACGGAACGCCCACGCTGCGCGGATCGGCCGTCACCGCTTGGCGCAGGGCTCTGCCGAACGCCTTGAAGACCGCCTCGATGGTGTGGTGGGTGTCTCCCGCCGCGAGCACACGTATGTGCATTGTCATATTGGCGTTGTTCGTGAGCGCTCGAAAGAACTCAGACACCAGGCTCGCATCGAAACCGGCAACGCTTTCGGCGACCGGGCCGCCCTCGTAGGCGAAGTAGGGCCTGCCGCTCAGATCGAGCGCGAGCAGTACGAGGGATTCATCCATGGGAACGAGCATGCTCCCATAACGGGTGATCCCCATCTTGTCGCCCACCGCCTCCGCGATTGCGCTGCCCAGACAGATACCGACATCCTCAACAGTGTGGTGCCCGCCCGTGTGAAGGTCGCCTTCAGCCTTGACTTCGATGTCCAAGAGCCCGTGGGCCGCCGTCAGTTCCAACATGTGATCGAAGAAGCCAAGACCGGTAGAAATGTCGCCACGACCTGAGCCGTCCAGATCCAGGCTGACTCGAATACTTGTCTCCCGGGTCAGTCGCTCCAGGGCGGCGACACGATGGCCAGTACTGGGCGCCAACCTGTTATCCGGCTCCACGAGCGGCCTCCATGCTGAAATAAAGGGCAGGAAAACGACGGCAGCAGCATAGCACAGAGCCCGCGGACCTCATTCGAGGGCGGCGGCACGCAATTCCGCCGAGATCCGATGGAACTCAAAGCCTTCGCTCCTTGCCAGCCTGGCCAGATACGGCGTCAAGGCCACCACCGCGTCCGGCGTCATCTCGACGAACGATGACCTGCGCATGAAGGTGTCAACGGAGAGCGGCGAGGAAAACCGGGCCGACCCCCCTGTCGGCAACACGTGGTTGCTGCCCGCGATATAGTCGCCGAACGCAGTCGGTGTTCGATGCCCAAGGAAGATGGCCCCGGCCGACTTGACGCCGACCAGGAACTCTCGAGGCTCGGCAACCTGTATCTCCAAGTGTTCGGGTGCGTAGACTTCGACGATCGCGCGGGCGAGAGACCAGAAACCGTCGCCGTCAGCCGGGTAGAAGGCCCACAACCGCCGGGCCTCTGGTTGGGCGGCCGCGGAGCACCGCAGCCGCCGCACCGCGTCATCAACCAAACGACACAACGACTCCGACGAGGCGACCAGGACCGCTTCGGCCCCGCTGCCATGCTCCTCTTGAGCCAGCAGATCGGCAGCCACCCAATCCGGCGTCGCGGTCTCATCCGCGACAATCAGCACCTCACTCGGTCCGGCGAGGTTGTCTATCCCCACCCTGCCGAAGACCTGGCGCTTGGCCTCCATCACGTATGCATTGCCAGGCCCACAAATGACGTCCACTCGCGGGATGGTCTCGGTCCCGTAGGCCATGGCGGCGATGGCCTGCGCGCCACCGACACGGAACACGCGGTCGCCCCCCATGAGCCGAGCGGCCGCAAGCACCGACTGATTGACGCTGCCGTCCCGCCCCGCGGGAGTGCAGATGATGAGTTCTTCGACACCGGCCACAATCGCAGGCACGGCGTTCATAATCACCGTTGAAGCGTAGGATCCCAGGCCGCCCGGCACATATAGCCCCGCGCGCTCAACCGGGATGTGCCGTATTCCGAGTCTCTGGCCCTGCGGCCCGATGCCTTCCCAATCCGAGACCAACTCGTGACGGTGGAAAAAGGTGCAGTTGTCACGCGCAATCCTAAGGGCAGCCAGGGTGTCGGTATCCAGATTCTCGTAGGCCGAATCGATGTCTCCCGGAGGTACCGCCAAGGCGGCCCGCGTGACCTCCGGCCAGTCGAAACGAGCCGTGGCCTCAACGAGGGCGGCGTCTCCATGCGCGCGCACTTCATGCAACAACGACGAGACGGTATCGGCAATCAACCGATTCTGCGTCTCCGCGGGGCGCAGAGCCGCGATCTCAGAGGCAACGTCGGCAGACCTCAGTGGGCGAATATTCATGTCAGGGCTCCCTGCCTTGGCGTACGCAGTTCTCTCCCAGAAGAGCCTTCAGTTCGGCGAAAAGATCACCGTGGGGATCCACTCTATAGCCATCCCCAAAGCGCAGACACCGTCCCCCTGATGGCGTCCTCACATGGAGATCGACGGAACACGGGCCGGGAAAGCGCGCAAGAACCTGCTTGAGCTGGTCGACAACTCCGCCCGGAAACGCCTCACCGTCGACAGATAGCGAGACCGGCTCCAACCCCGTGTTGGCGACAAACTCCTCGATCGCAAGAGGAATGAACTTGGTCTCTTCGTCTTTGTGATTGACGCGACCCTTGATCTTCACCACTTTGTCCTCAACGAGCAGGGCTCTATGCTCCCGATAGATGGTCGGAAAACAGAGGATCTCTACCGACCCCTCCAGACCCTCCACGGTGACGAAGGCCATGGCCTCTCCCCTGCTCTTGGTGGTGGTGGTCTTCACCGATCCGATCATCCCCACGATGGTGGTGATCGCGCCGTCAGGCGCGTCGGGCAACTGAGAGATCAGATGGCCGGCCTCGCGCCTGATCTGAGAACGAAAATCCTTGAGTGGATGGGAGGTGAGGAACAACCCCAGAGTCTCCTTCTCTAGGGCGAGCAGTTCCTCGCGGCTGTAGTCCAGTGAGGGTATCTCCACCGGAGGCGCATCGTGGACGTTGGGTGAGCCCGTTCCGTTCGATGCGTTCCCGCTATCAGGGTCGGCCTCGCGCAGGAGATCGAAGATGGACGCCTGTCCGCGGTCGGCGTCTGCCCGCACCTTCTTGCCGTGTGCCATGGCCTGCGGAAGGACAATGAGCATGCCCCGACGCGACGGCCCGATCGAATCCATACTTCCGGACTTGATGAGGGCCTCGATCGCCCGGCCGTTCACCACCCCGAGGTCGACCCGCTCACAGAAGTCGAACAGACTCCGGAAAGGGCCTCCACGATCGCGAGCGTCGAGAATCGCCCGGATAGCCGATTCGCCGACGTTCTTCACGGCATTCAGTCCGAAACGGATTCGGCCTTCCACCGCGCGAAAATCGAGCACCGACTCGTTGATGTCGGGAGGCGTGACTTCGATCCCCATGTCGTTGGCTACGCTTACGTAGAAGGGGACCTTGTCTTTGGTATCCATCACGCTCGAGATGAGCGCGGCCATGTACTCTACCGGGTAATTTGCCTTGAGATAGGCGGTGTGGTAGGAGATGAGGGCGTAGCAGGCAGCGTGTGACTTGTTGAAGGAGTAGTCGCCCGCTTTCTCGATGAGCGACCAGATGTGATCGATGACTTGGGGCGCGGTCCCCGTGGCCTTCGCTCCCTCACGGAACTTGGGAGCCAACTGATCTATCTTGGAATGGATCTTCTTGCCGATGGCTTTCCGCAGGTCGTCGGCTTGGGCCGGAGTGAAGCCGGCGATCTTCTTGGCGATCTCCATGAGTTGCTCTTGATAGACGGCAACGCCGTACGTAGGGCTCAGGATCGGCTCCAAACGCGGATCTTCATACTTCGTGGCGCTCGGGTTCCGCTTGTTGCGGGCATAGTGAGAGATGAACTCCATAGGACCCGGGCGGTACAGAGCAACAAGCGCGATCAGGTCGTTGAAATGGGTGGGCTGAATCTCGCGGAGTGCCCCACGCATGCCGCTCGATTCGAATTGGAACACTCCCTCCGAGTCACCTTTGGCCAGCATCTCGTAGGTCGCGCGGTCGTCGAGCGGCACCGTCTCTAGATCGAAATCCGGCACGCCGGCATCGCGAATTATCTTGACCGCACCCGCGATGACATCGAGGTTCCGCAGACCCAGGAAATCCATCTTGAGGAGACCCAGTGCCTCGACATCCCCCATGGACACCTGGGTGACTACCTCGGCGTCCCCTTTCTGCATGAGGGCCAAATGCTCGGTGAGGGACTCCTTGGCGATGACTACGCCGGCAGCGTGAATGGAGTCCTGGCGGATGAGTCCCTCCAACGGACGTGCCATGTCGATGACTCTGCGGACTTCGGGGTCACTCTGATACTCAGCATGGAGATCTCCCTTGGTGTCCGCCAAGCACGCGTCCAGAGTGATGTCGAGAACCTCCGGAACCAGCTTGGCGATTCGATCGGCCTGACCGTAGGGGACGTCCATGACGCGCGCGGCATCACGGATTGCCTGGCGCGCCTTGATGGTGCCGAAGGTCGCTATCTGCGCAACACGGTCACGCCCGTACTTGTCGGCAACGTACTCGATCACTTTTTCGCGGCCATTGACCGAGAAGTCGATGTCGATGTCGGGCATGCTGATCCGGTCTGGATTGAGGAACCGCTCAAACAGCAGGTCGTAGGTGATGGGATCCAAGTCGGTGATTCCGAGAAGGTACGAAACCAGCGAACCCGCGGCTGAGCCCCGCCCCGGACCGACGGGAATACCCGCCTGCTTTGCGTAGCTGACGAAATCCCACACGATCAAGAAGTAGGGAGGAAAGCCCATCTTTTCCACGACGGCCAACTCGGTCTCCAGTCGTTCATGCACGTGCGCGGGAACCTCCGGCCCATAACGACGGGCGAGCCCCAGCCGGCACTGTTCTCTCAGGTACGAGATCTCATCATGACCTTCCGGTACTGGAAACCGGGGAATGAGCATCTGGTCCAGATCGATCTCCACGTTGCAGCGCTCGGCCACTTCGAGGGTATTCGTCACGGCCTCGGGATAGTCGGAGAACGCGGCGCGCATCTCTTCTGGGCTCTTGAGGAAGAACTCCTGCGACGAGAAGCGAAGCCGGCTTTCTTCCGCGAGGCGGGCCCCCGTTTGGATGCACAGGAGAACGTCGTGAGCGGCGGCGTCACCGGCGCGCAGATAGTGGACATCATTGGTGGCAACGAGCTTCAGACCCGTCTCGGCTGAAAGCGCGGCCATCCTTGGGTTGATCTCGGCAAGCTCTTCGATGCCGGTCTGCTGCATTTCGAGATAGAGGTTCTCGCGACCGAAAAGGTTGACGAGCCGATCAACTTCCTCCCTGGCCGCCGAAATATGCCCCGCCTGTAGCGCACGTGACAGCCTTCCGCTCGCGCAGCCGGTGAGGCAGATCAGACCCTGCGCGTGGTCGCGAAGCATGGAGTAGTCCACCCGGGGCCTATAGTAGTAGCCCTCCAGGAAGGCCAGGCTTCCCAGCTTCAGTAGGTTCTTGTAGCCGGTGTTGTCGCGAGCGAGCAGCGTGAGATGCCAGCGGTCCTCGTTCTGCCCCTCCTTGCGGAAGCGGTTCTCGACTACGTAGGTCTCGAGTCCGATGATCGGTCTAATACCGGCGAGGCGGCACCGCTTATGGAATTGAATGATGCCCGACAACACTCCGTGATCGGTTATGGCAAGGGCAGGCATCTCCAACTCGACAGCCCTGGCAACGAGTTCTTCGATCTTGCAGGCGCCGTCGAGCGCCGAGTAGTGAGTGTGGACGTGCAGATGACAGAAGCCGGGATTGCCGCCGCCGGGCGGCCCGGAGGAGCCGTTCACTTAGCCTTCCTCGAGCTCAACGCGGTTCCTGAGGTATCCAACGCCATCAATCTCTACCTCTACCTCATCTCCAGAGTGGAGTTCTCCCACGCCCGGCGGTGTGCCCAGCATGATCAGGTCACCACGATTGAGGGTCATAGCCTGGCTGATGATGGAAATCACTTCGAACGGGTCGCGGATCATGTCGCTGACGCGGGACTCCTGGCGCAGCGCGCCGTTGACTCGTGTCCTGATGTAGGAGTCGGGGCTGGGAGTCTCTGTTTCCAGGTGCGGCCCCGCTACCGCGAACGTATCGTACCCCTTGGCGCGCCACCACTGCCTGTCGCGCCCCTGCATGTCCCGTTCGGTCACGTCGTTGGCACACGTCCAGCCCAGGACCGCGTCACGTGCTTCCTCGGGGCTGACACGCCGAGTAGGCCGCGAAATCACGACCGCGAGCTCCCCCTCGAACTCGACCCGCGTGGCATCTTTTGGGTACACGATGACCTCGCGGTGACCGATGAGGCTCGACGGGGGCTTGAGGAAGAGTAGCGGCTCGGGAATGTCTTCGGGCCTGCTTTCGGGCACCTGGTCGCCTGCAAGGCGATCAACCATCTCTTTGATGTGCTCCCGGAAATTCCACCCGATCCCCAGTATCTTGCCCGGCTCGGTCGGGGGCAGCAGTCTCACGTCCTCCTCATTCAGGACGCTACCGACCGCGACGGTGGCCGACACAACAACCGGGCCGGCCTCGATGATGTATCCGCTGCAACCCACTGCCGCGTGATACGTGTCACCCTGATATTCGATACGCGCCAGCCTCATGTGCGGTCCTCTTTCTTGACCTCGGCGCGCATCAGCCCGTAGGCAATGGAATCGACCAAAGCTTCCCATGACGCTTCGACCACGTTGAACCCCACCCCAACGCTTCCCCAGCTGCTGCGCCCGTCGGTTGAATCGATGAGGACACGGGTCTTAGCCGCCGTCCCCTTGTCTTCGTCAAGGATGCGCACGCTGTAGTTGACCAGCCGTATGTCGCGCACCGCGGGATGCTTGCGTTCGATGGCCATTCGCAGAGCCTTGTCGAGTGCGTTCACCGGTCCATTGCCCTCGGCGGTCTCGACAAAACGATCTCCGTTGACATGAACCTTAACCGTGGCCTCACTCACTGTGGCCCCGTCCTCACGTTTCTCAACGATGATCCGGAAGGCCTCGAGCCGGAACGGCTCGACCTTCAGCCCCATCTCCGTCCTGAGTAGCAGCTCGAAAGAAGCGTCCGCGGCCTCGTAATGGTAACCGGCGTACTCCTGTTCCTTCACCCTCGAAAGCACCCTGTCGGCGAGCTTTTCTTCCTCTTTCAGCGGATAGCCCAGCTCTCTCGCCCGCTGCTCGATGGTCGCGCGGCCCGCCAGCTCCGAGACGAGAACGTGCGGCGTATTCCCGACCAAAGAAGGATTGATGTGCTCAAAGGTGCTCGGATCCCGCTCCACCGCCGAGATGTGCATGCCACCCTTGTGGGCAAACGCATTGTGGCCGACGTAAGGCTGGTGGGGATCGGGCGAGATATTGCAGAGCTCGGCCACGAAATGTGCCGCGTCGGTGAGCTTTGCCAGCCGCTGGGCAGAGACTGCTTCGCGTCCCATCTTCAGGCTGAGGGCGGGTATGACCGCACACAAGTCGGCATTGCCGCAACGTTCCCCATACCCGTTGATAGTGCCCTGGACCGAATCGGCACCGGCGTCCACGGCGACCAGCGAATTGGCCACGGCACAGTCGGAGTCATTGTGGGCATGAATGCCTACCCCGCAAGATCCTCCCAAACGCTCCACAACACGGACAACCACGCTGGAAACCAGCATCGGCAAGGCGGCACCGTTTGTGTCGCACAGGCAGACACTCTCTGCCCCCGATTCTGCGGCCACCTCCACGCACTTGAGCGCGTATTCCCGGTCGGCCAAAAACCCGTCGAAAAAATGCTCCGCGTCGTAGACGACACGTTTGCCCTGTCCACGGAGGAACGCGACTGAATCCGCGATCATCCTGAGGTTTTCGTCTCTGTCTACTCGGAGGACTTTCTCGAGATGCAGGTCCCATGTTTTACCCACGACGGTGCAGACAGGAGCCCAGTTCGACGCCAGTACGCGGAGTTGTTCGTCCTCATCGGGACGCACGTTGCGCGCCCTCGTCATGCCGAAAGCTGCCACCACCGTTTGGCCGAGCGATTCTCTCTCCAGCCTGCGGAAAAACTCAGCGTCCTTGGGATTGGATCCCGGAAACCCGCCTTCGATCACATGGATTCCCAACTCGGCAATGCGGACCGCCATGCGCAGCTTCTCGTCCACCGAA
>ENA-ORXD01001390-ORXD01001390.1-sediment-metagenome-genome-assembly--contig:-NODE-1390-length-20424-cov-21.590750_pt1 | contig 20424 bp, 20 predicted proteins | sample MGYA00237862_ERZ511471 | MGnify/ENA metagenome assembly ERZ511471
CGGGAACCTTTCCCCTTGCTCCGGTCTATATATTCTGTTTTTCAGCCATAATTCAAGAAAATCCGTGCCGCTTCGTTCCGGTATATTCCTTTTATGCGTTCCCGCCAGGCGCAATGAAACTGTTTCCTGGGGCAAAAAGGCACGCAGGAGCAGTATGCTGCGAAACACGGCGGACTCGCCGCGCCGGCCTGGTCCGGAAACTTGCCTCCATGGTATGGAAAGAGCAAAGGCGTTGCTTCTTGCCAAAGACCTTTCGTCTGCTTTTATCCGGCGCGGCATGCTGTCCAGGCATGGACCATCTCATTTTCTCCGAATAAACTCCCCGGCGTTCAGTAAAAAAAAGAGGGTTGTCATTATATGATAAACCTTATGTGGTATGATGCTGAATAATATAAAAAATGGCAGCTCTTGGAGGGAAGGAGTGAGCAGTCTTATTCCGTTGGAAGCAATTGAAAGAAGAATATTTCTCATCCGGGGAGAAAAGGTCATGCTGGATCGTGATCTGGCAGAACTGTACGGCGTTGAAGTCAGGACACTGAAGCAGGCTGTCAGGAGAAATCTTCAAAGGTTTCCAGTCGATTTCATGTTTGAACTGACAAAAGAGGAGGAACTTTTTTTAAGATCACAATCTGTGACCTTAAAAGGGAGAGGGCGCCACTCCAAATATCTTGCCTTTGCCTTCACCGAGCAGGGTGTGGCCATGCTCTCCAGTGTGTTGAAAAGCGAGCGGGCGATCGAGGTCAATATCGCCATCATGCGGGCTTTTGTCCAGATGCGCCAAATGGTGGCCACCCATGAGGATCTAAAGGAAAAATCGAGGAGATGGAAGCAAAATACGATGAGCAGTTCGGAATCGTCTTCGAGGCGATCCGGCAGCTGCTGGAAGAGGATGAGAAGCCGAAATGTTGATTCATAATTCTTCATTCTGCATTCTTAATTTCTTCCTCGGTCCGTATTTGTCCCACCATACGTAATATAATGGATGAAAAGGCCTGGGGCGGATTATTTTTGAATTGTTTGAAATGGAAGGATATAAAAAAGGGATACAGTATGTCGCAAGGTGACTTTGTCCAGCAGGGGTGAGATTGAGCAATTCTATTACTATTGGCACGATGTGATAAGGAAATAACATCCATGTCCACCTGGAACTACCGAGTCCTCAAAAAGACCGACCAGAAAACCGGCGAGACGATATACGCCATCCATGAAGTTTATTATGACGATGCAGGTAAGCCCGAAACATGCACGGAAAATCCCGTCGCCCCCGCGGGCGAGTCCCTTGCCGAACTGAAACGCGATATGGACCATTATCTGCTCGCCCTGCACAAGACGGTTTTGGAGTATAGCAATCTGAAGGAGACTGAATGAAATTTTTTACCCTGGGACGCTGGTTTGTCCTACGCGGGGAGGTAATGCAGGATAAAAAAAAGCACAATATAGAAAAAGACGGCAATCCTGAAAGCGGCTGTCGCCTGGTACAAGCCAGACCAGTGGCAGCGGCTCAAGGAAATCTCTGAGGATCGGAACGAGCTTGAGGAAACCCACGGTGAATGGCAGCTCTTAGCTGAACAAGCCATGAAGGACTTTGCCGCCAGGGGATTGCCTGTGACGAAAGCCACGGTGGACACCGAAGAACTCCTGCGCTGGTGCAACGAGCGCGGCTTGAAGATCAACGGCGAATCCCGCAGCCAGTACGCTTCCTGGCTGTTGCAGCAGAAGAACAAAGCTGATAGGACCTAACCTGAGGGGGCAGGAGAGAACCGAGGAAAGTGAGAAATGACCGGAAAAAAGGATACATTCAGCGAAGAATTTGCATGCCTGCGAGACGAAATGATCAGAGACAAGGCCAGGAAGGCCGTTGCCGAAAATGCGGGCAACGTTCGGGAAGCCTTGGAGGAAAGCGGCTTTACCTGGCTCGGCGATGAGAATCCATCGGAAGAGGATGAGGAGAAAGCCGCCGTACCGGAAAACGTCCGGCAACGATTTCTTGTCTCGTACTTCGAGGGAAAGGCGCAATTATCGGGAAATGTTATCAGTCCCTTTTTAAGCGAACACAAGGCAGAAGTACCGAATTTTCCTCTCATCAGAAGATATTTCAGGGCGGCAAATCAACCGCTGAAAAAACTCATCCTCTCCGGGCGCGAAAATGATCCGACCAACCTCGATCTCCTGGCCGACCTCATCTTCTTCTATGAGTTCGAAAGAAAACTCCCGGAACTGATAACCCATCTGACCAAAGCCTGCCGGCTCAAAGACGATCTGCCGCGCTTCTTTGATAAAGAACGGGAATTTTATCACCGCACCCGGGCCGACGGCTATAACGCTCTGGCTGCGCTGCTGGAAATTTTCGACGAAGACTCCGATAAACGAAAGATCGTTGATTTTCTAATATCCGAAGCTGCAAACAGCGAAGAAGAGATGGAGTTTTGATATGAAATATTATGCCCACAGTTTAGAGGGCCAGCCACCGGAGCGGTGGCAATTATTGGAAGATCATTTAAAGAATGTGGCCGAAATTGCGGCGAAGTTTGCTGCTCGTTTCGAGGCGAGGGGATGGGGGCATTGCGCGGGCCGTTTGCATGATGCCGGTAAAGCCACCGGTGCTTTCCGAGAACGGCTTGATGGAAAGCCGATAAAGGTCGACCATGCCACTTTTGGGGCGCGATTAGCTCAAGGAAGAGGCGGTAAATTAGGCGTGTTGCTTGCCTATGTGATTGCCGGCCATCATGGTGGTCTTCCGGACGGAGGGGAGCAGGAATCCCAACTCCATCATCGTCTGAAACATCGGCAGATTCCTGAAGATGTCGAGTTGTTGCCCGAGGCGGATGTGGGATGCGATTTATCTCTGCCGTTTAAGCTTACCCGCGATCTCGATCGTGCCGGTTTTACTCTCACCTTCTTCTCGCGGATGGTTTATTCCTGTTTGGTCGATGCCGACTTTCTTGATACAGAATTTTTTTGCAACTCTCAGAAAGCCAAGGAGAGGCTGAGGCATACCGAGGTCACATTTGTCGAGCTTCGCCAAAGGCTCGATTCATATTTGGAGGAAGTGGCCCGGACTGCCAAGCCCACTCCAGTAAATGTTCTGCGCCGGGAGGTCTTGGATCAGTGCCGCAAGAAGGCCGAACTGCCCAAACAGTTCTTTTCTCTCACCGTACCCACCGGGGGCGGCAAGACCCTTTCGTCCATGGCCTTTGCCTTGGGTCATGCGGTCCGGCAAGGTCTGAGCCGGGTTATATATGCCATCCCATTTACCTCGATCATCGAACAGAACGCCAAGGTGTTTCAAGATATCCTGGGCCGCGAGGTGGTGTTGGAACATCACTGCAATTTCAAGGCTGGGGATGAACCGGAAGAGGCTCCTTACCATCTCCGGCGAGGCTTGGCGGCGGAAAACTGGGATACCCCCATAGTGGTGACGACCAATGTCCAGTTTTTCGAATCCCTGTTCAGCAATAAACCCTCCCGGTGCCGCAAATTACACAATATTGCCGGAAGCGTGATTGTCTTGGACGAGGCCCAGGCGATTCCCACCGAGTATCTCGAACCCTGCCTGGCTGCCTTGCGCGAGCTGGTTGAGCACTATGGTTGCAGTGTCGTCTTGTGCACGGCCACCCAGCCGGCCTTGGATGACAAGAGTAAACTCCGCATGGCCTTGCCGGCCATTGAGGAAATTATTGATCGTCCGGGGGGACTCTTCGAAAAATTGACCCGCACCGAAATTCAATTTGTTGGGTGCTTGAGCGATGCCGAGCTGGCCGGACGGCTAGAGGCAGAGCGACAAGTCCTCTGCATCGTTTCCACCAAGCCGCAGGTCCGGACCATTTTCGAACGGCTGGCGCGTAAAGAAGGGGTCTTTCATCTCTCAACCAATATGTACCCCGAGCACCGGCGCCAGGTTCTTTCGGAAGTACGCCAGCGCCTGAAAAACCAGCAGGTGTGCCGCCTGGTTTCTACCTCGCTGGTCGAGGCGGGAGTTGACCTGGATTTTCCGGTGGTCTATCGCGCCATGGCCGGGCTGGACTCCATCGCCCAGGCCGCCGGCCGCTGTAACCGGGAAGGCAAACTGCCGAACCAACTCGGCCAAGTTTATGTCTTTGAAACAGAACAAATGCCGCGCTTGCCCTGGCTCAAACGCTGTATCTCCAGGGCAGAGGAGACCAGGCGCACCCTGCCCGAGGCCGCTCCTTTAGGCCTTGAAGTAATGCGCCGCTATTTTGAATTGCTCTACGATGCCGAAAATCCAGATCGGAAAAAGATTATGAAGCTCCTGGCCCTCCAAGGGAGTGATCTCTCGTTCCCTTTTGCAGAGGTTGCCGGCGAATTCAAATTGATTGAAGAAGACACCATTGGCGTGGTGGTACCAATCGAGTCGGAGGCCGAAGCGCTTGTGCGGGAGTTGCGATTTGCCGAGTTTCCACGCTCGACCATGCGGAAACTCCAATCGTATAGCGTCACCTTGCGGATGAAGGAATATAGAGAATTGTTGGCGGCTGGGGCCGTTTTTGTCTTGCGGGATGAATTTCCGGTTCTTTTGAATTTGGCGGCCTATCGCCAGGATGTCGGCTTGTGTGTTGATCTCGCTAATGTGTGGAATGAAGAGTTATTTTTGCAGTAGCTCTAACTCTCTTCTTCTAAGAAGATTTATTTGCTTGACCGTCGGGAGTCAACTTGTTAGTGTCATGTTAACCTAACAAGGAGGTCTTTTATGCGGTTGAAATTGCGATTGTCGTTGTTTGGCCTGGAGGTAGTGAATGCTGAAATCGTCCTGGAACCCCCATAGGTAGATAGTTGTACTTGTCGCCCAAAACAGGGTGTGGATTGAAATTTAGATAGAAGCGAGTTGAAGGAAAATGCGTGGGCCGTCACCTCGGCGGCCCACGCCCTTCAAGAACAAGGAGGCTTTTATGGCATTTGGAATAAAACTGAGGGTCTGGGGCGATTATGCCTGTTTTACCAGGCCCGAGATGAAGGTTGAGCGGGTCTCGTACGATGTCATGACCCCTTCGGCGGCCCGGGGGATTTTGGAGGCGATCCACTGGAAACCCGCGATCCGCTGGGTGATTGACCGGATTCACGTCTTGCGCCCGATCAAATTCGACAATATCAGGCGCAACGAAGTCAGCTCCAAGATCCCCAAACCCAACCCCACAACCGCCATGCGCGACGGCAAGCGCCTCTATTTCCTGGTTGACGAGGGAGGCCACCGGCAACAGAGGGCTTCCACGGTCTTGCGGGATGTCGAGTATGTCATTGAGGCGCATTTCGTGCTGACCGAGCAGGCCGGTCCGGAGGACAACGAAGGCAAACACCTGAGCATCTTCAACCGCCGGGCGAAAAACGGCCAGTTCTTTCATCATCCTTGCCTGGGTTGCCGGGAGTTTCCTGCCTCGTTCGCTTTGCTGGAAGATGCGGTTCCGGTTTCCCCCTATAAGGGGCAAACCAAGGAGCTGGGCTACATGTTATTGGATATCGACTTTGCCAACGAGATGGCCCCGCTCTTTTTCAGGGCGGAGATGGTGGATGGCATTGTGAGTCCGCCGTCACCGTTTTCAACGGAGGTGCGGTCATGATCCTCCAGGCCTTGAACAGTTATTATGAACGATTGGCGGACGATCCGGGTTCGGGAATTCCGCCTTTCGGCACCAGCATGGAAAATATCTCCTTTGCCGTGGTCCTGGCCGCCGACGGCGCCCTGCGAGGGGTCGAGGACTTGCGGGAAGGCAGCGGCAACCAACTCCGCCCGCGCAAGCTTCTGGTCCCTGCAGCGGAGAAAAAGGCCAGCGGCATTAAGGCCAATTTTCTCTGGGACAATACCACATATGTCCTAGGACTGAGTGATGGTGCGAACCCGGAAAGGATTGAAAAATGCCACGCCGCCTTTATCAAACAGATTCAAGAAAATTGCCCCGACAAAGATCCCGGGCTCAAGGCCGTCTTGGCCTTCCTTGCCGGGACGGAAGCTAAGACCATTGCCGACCGGGAAGATTGGCCTGAGATAAGCGGTTCAAACCTGGTTTTTCGCCTGGATGGCGTGCCGGGTTTCATCCACGAACGGCCCGCCGCCCGCTCCGCATGGGAGGTTTGTCTGGCCAAACGTGCCACAGAGGCGGTCGGGCAATGTCTGATTACCGGCAAAGAATCGCAACCCCTTGCCCGGTTGCATCCTTCGATTAAGGGGGTCAGGGGGGCGCAATCTTCCGGGGCCTCTATCGTCTCGTTCAACCTTCCCGCCTTTGCCTCGTATGGCAAGGAGCAATCCTTCAATGCCCCGGTTGGTCAAAAAGGCGCTTTCAGTTACACCACGGCCCTGAACGCCCTATTGGCGGCCGGAAGCAGGCAGAAAGTCGTGATCGGCGACACCTCGCTGGTTTTTTGGGCTGAATGTGCCAGTCCGGCCGAAGCTTTACTGGCAGATTTCTTTGAACCTCCCGAAGAGGCGGCCGCGGAATCGCAAAGCGTCGATGACCGGCAGACCGCGCAAAAAATCAGGGACTTTTTCTTGGCGATCCGCTCCGGCCGCTCGGTCAGCGACATTATTCCCGGCTTGGATGAATCGGTCCGCTTCTACATCCTGGGCCTTGCCCCCAATGCCGCCCGGCTGTCGGTGCGTTTTTGGGAAGCCAACAGCCTGGGAGATTTGCTGGGGCGGATCGGCCAGCACTTTAAGCAGCTTGAGATTGCCCGGCAGTTTGACAATGAACCGGATTTCCCGCCCCTCTGGCGCCTGCTCTGTCAGACGGCGCCGCTCGGTAAATCTGAAAATATTTCCCCGGTGCTGGCCGGAGGCATGGCCAGGGCCATGCTCACCGGCGGCAACTATCCGCAAAATTTGTTGCCCCAGGTTTTGGCAAGGATTCGCTCGGAACACAGCGTGACCTATTTTCGGGCTGCCTTGCTGAAAGCCTATCTCATGCGAAATAAACAACTGGAGGTTCCCATGGCATTGAATCCGGAGAGAACAGATCGGCCGTATCTCCTGGGGCGGCTTTTTGCCGTCCTGGAAAAGGCCCAGGAAGAGGCGGTTCCCAATTCCAACGCCACGATCAAGGATAAATATCTGGCCTCAGCCTCGGCTACCCCGGGGCAGGTTTTCCATATGCTTCTGAAAAATTACGCCAACCATATCGCCAAGCTGCGAAAGGAACCGGAGAAAATCGGCTGGGCGAAATATTACGAGAGCATGGCCCAGGATATAATTGCCGGGTTTGACGATTACCCTGCCACCATGAAAGCAGAAGAGCAGGGACTGTTCATGATCGGCTACTACCACCAACGCAAAGATTTCTTCACCAAGAAAAATTAGGAGGGATAATCCATGACTGCCATTACAAACCGCTATGAGTTCGTGCTTTTGTTTGATGTGGAAAACGGTAACCCCAACGGCGACCCGGATGCCGGCAACATGCCGCGTTTCGATCCGGAAACCGGGCATGGCCTGGTGACCGATGTCTGTCTGAAGCGCAAGATCCGCAACCATGTGGCCCTGTCCAAAGACGGACAGGCAGGCTTCAATATCTATATCCAGGAAAAAGCGGTGTTGAATCAGACCCATGATATGGCGTATAAGGCCTTGGAATTGAAACCGGAGGCGAAGAAGCTGCCCAAGAAGGCGGAAGATGCCAAAAAAGTAACCGATTGGATGTGCGCCAACTTCTTCGATATCCGTACTTTTGGGGCGGTGATGACGACAGAGGTGAACTGTGGCCAGGTCCGGGGGCCGGTTCAGCTGGCCTTTGCCAAGAGTGTCGAGCCGCTTGTCTCCCAGGAGATCAGCATCACCCGCATGGCCGTGACCAACGAGAAGGACTTGGAGAAGGAGCGAACCATGGGCCGTAAACATATCGTTCCTTATGGACTGTACGTGGCGAAGGGCTTTGTTTCGGCAGCCCTGGCCGAGAAAACCAGTTTTGGCGAGGAAGATTTGCAGTTGTTGTGGGATGCCTTGACCAACATGTTCGAGCATGATCGCTCGGCGGCAAGAGGGGTGATGAGCAGCCGTAAACTCTATGTATTCAAGCATAAAGATAAACTCGGCAATGCCCCGGCGCACAAGCTATTCGAGTTGGTCGATATTAAACGGAAGGACAGCTCGCAGGGGCCGGCGCGTTCCTTCGCCGACTATCAGGTAACAGTCGGTTCTGTGCCTGCCGGGGTTGATCTGATCGAAATGCTCTAATGCACCCCAAACTCGAAAAACAATTCCGGGAGCGTGCGGTGGCGCTGGGCAATTCCGGCGATCCAGCCGCCTTGCCGGAACTGGTTGAGCTGACCCGCTCGCCCGTTGCCAATGTCCGGCGGCTGGCGGCCTCGGCCATCGGTAAACTGGCGGGGCTGGCGGATGGAAACTGCGCGGTGGCAGCCCTGCAGGAGATCTTGCGTGACGGTTTTCCCCAGGTGCGGCAGTACGCGGCCAAGGCCCTGAGCGCTTACGGCACGGCGGCGAAAGGCGCGCTGCCCGATTTGCGGGATATGGCCATCAGTCCCGTGGAGAAGGAGTACAACAACGAAGCTGCCAGATGCGCTATCGCTCTCATCGAGGAGGCATGTCGGATCGAAGAGGAGAAAGCCGTCCACAGTTGTCAGCGGTGCGGGGTAGGGCTCGAACCGGACGAATATATCCGCAGCCACAAGGCCTTCCAGCGCCCCTTCTGCAACTACTGTTTCGATGAGGTTTTCTTGGAGCGGCGCAACTTCGAAACCAAGGTGGAACTGCAGAAGAACATACGCGCCAAGGACGGCACCTGGGTGCAGTCGGAGGGCGAGCGGCTGATCTGCGAGGCTTTGAATGGCGCGGGGATTCGCTACCGCTACGACGAACGCTTTCGCATCCTCGACGGCTACGCCATCCGGCCCGATTTCTACCTGCCGGAGTTCGATGTCTATGTCGAATACTGGGGCATGGACACCGCCGACTATAAAATCGGCATGCTCAAGAAACAACAACTCTACCAGCAGCAGGAGAAAAGGCTGGTTTCCCTGTACCCGGATGACAAGCCTCGGATGCGGGAGAGGTTGCTTGCCAAGCTGGGGAAATACAGATGACTTACTTCGCTTGCGCTGCGTGACGTAGGGCGAATGGTTGATAACTTTATTGCTGGCGGGATTTTAGAATGCACACAAACTTGTTGTCTTCAACTACAAGGAAATCCGGCGGATCCTGCACAACAACGAGTGGTGGTTTGTCATCGAAGATGTGGTCTTGGCTCTGATCGACTCGAAAGACCCGAAACAGTACATCCAGCGCATGAAACGGCGAGAACCGGAGCTCGGCAAAGGGTGGGTACAGATTGTACATACCCTTGTCGTCGAAACCGCTGGTGAGCTCAACGGATGTTGTGCGCCAATACCGAGGGCATCTTCCGCATCATCCAGTCCCTCCCCTCGCCCAAGGTCGAGCCCTCAAGCGCTGTCCTGCCAAAGTCGGCTACGAGCGGGTGCAGGAGATCGAGGACCCGGAGCTGGCCAGCAAGCGGCCCAAGGCCCTGTACAGTGCCTGGGTTATTCCGAGACATGGATCGAAAAACGGATGCGCGGTATCGCCGTGCGGGCCGAGCTGACAGATGAATGGAAGAAGCGCGGCGTCAAGGAAGACCCGGAATATGCCATCCTGACCTCGGAGATATCCAAGGCCGCCTTTGGTCTCACGACCGCGTAATACAAGCAACTTAAGGGGCTGGAGCGGGAAAACCTGCGGGACCACATGACCGATCTGGAGCTGATTTTCTCCATGCTTGGGGAAGCGGCCACCACCGAGATTGCCCCCCAAGCAGGACGTTCAGGGCTTTGGCGAAAACAGAGTGGCGGCCCGTAAGGGCGGCCGCATTGCCGGGGGGCCCGTGAAAATCTGGAACGGGAAACCAGCACAAAACTCGTCTCCCCGGAAAACTATCAGGCCGAGCCGGAGAGAAAAAATCGGTTCAAGAGGTAGCTCGTTGATTTTCAGCTAAAAATGGCGGCTGTTGGAAAAAAAGCAACAGCTCGAATTCGGCGCGTTCATACGCAGATGGTGAAGGAAAACCAAAATGCAAAAAATGCATATTGCTCCTGGCCGGCATCCGGGCTGATAATGGGGTACAGCGAAGAAGATCTCCTGCCCCTCTCCGCCCTGCAGCATCTCCTCTTCTGCGAGCGGCAGTGCGCATTGATCCACATCGAACAGGCGTGGAGCGAAAACCGGTACACCGCCGAGGGCCGCATCATGCACGAGCGGGTGGACAGCGGCGGCCGGGAATCGCGGGGCACGGTGCGGCTGGCTTATGGCCTTGCCCTGCACTCCTTCCGTCTCGGCTTAGTCGGCAAGGCCGATGTGGTTGAATTTCACCGGGACGGAGCGGGAAATTGGCAGCCTTTCCCGGTGGAGCATAAGCGGGGCCGGGCCAAAAAGGAGAACTGGGACCGGGTGCAGCTCTGCGCCCAGGCGATCTGTCTGGAAGAAATGCTGGGAACGGCGGTGCCGGCCGGGGCACTGTTCTACGGCAAAAGCCGACGGCGGCAGGATGTTGTCTTCGATGCGGAACTCAGAGCGGAGGTAGAAGCGACGGCGAACCGGCTGCATGAGCTGATCCGCTCCGGCAACACACCGCAGGCCCGCTATGAGAAAAAGTGCGAAAACTGTTCCCTGGTACACCTCTGCATGCCGAAGGTGACCGGAGCCCGCAGAAGTGCTCGGAAATATATGGCCGATGCGCTGGCGACATCAGAAAAATGAGTGTGAGCGGAGCGAGGTGCCTTTATGGATTGCGAACCGGCGGTCTCCAAAGGCTGAGAAATCCGAGAGACGTTGCAAAAATTAAAGGTGCTGTGTCAGGGTTGAGGTGGTTGCCGGAGCGGATTTTTCAGATGCCATCTGAAAAATCCTATCTCTACGGCTTGCTGACCGCCGGTTTATGCACGGCTGTGCAGAAATTCCCCGGGCGAGATGATTTTGATGCCTATGTACTCTTGAACGGCAAGGAGGTGATTGTCGCCTGAAATGATGACTTTGCACTGCAGGGCAACAGCGCATTCGATGAATTTATTGTCATCCGGGTCATCCCGGACGATGTCGAGAGCAGGTGTTTTCGCGGCATACAGTGAATTGAACCCTCGGGCGAAGAGCTGGAGCAGTTCTTCCAACTCTTCCGAATCCCGGAGGCCAAGCCTTTGCAGGACCGCGACATATTCCTCGACGACCGGACGGGACAGGCAGAGAATTATGGCGCCGTTTTTCCAGAGATCGATAATTTGTCGGGGATTACCGCCGAAAAAGGAGGACACGAAGACATTGGTATCGATGACGACTCTGCTCATTTTTTGGTCCTGACCCGGCGAATTGCGGACTCGATGTCTTCCGGCCCTTTTCCCTTGGCCTTCAGGCTGTTGCCGATGCGGCCCCAGAGATCGTCGACGTAGGAGGACATATCGTGGTTTCTGATATAGTCTTCGAGCACTTCCCGGACAAAGGTGCTCACATTCTTACCTTCCGCCCTGGCTTGCCTGCCCACCTTTTCTTTCAGGTCGTCGGGCATGCGGAGAATCATTTGGGATGGCATGGATACCTCCGATCATTGTTTATCTTATATATACAAGATATCATCATGCGATTGAAAAATGCAATCCAATATTTTCGTCAGCTAAATGGATGATCTCGTAAAAAGTCATCAGGAGTGATGACTAAGCAAAAAGCCCCAAATGCAAGGCGCGCAAATTCTCAGGAATGAGGCGTACACACGGTACGCCGCAGTGACGAAGAATGCAGTGCAACGCCGCAGTTGGGGAGTTTTTGCGACGCCATCAAAATGAGACGGCCATGAGAAAGCACCTGAACACCCTCTTTGTCACCACCCAGGGGGCCTATCTCCACAAGGACGGGGAAACGGTGACCGTCAACGTGGAGCGTGAGGTCCGGCTGCGGCTGCCGGTCCACACCCTGGACGGGATAGTCTGCTTCGGCAATGTCATGATGAGTCCGTTTCTGATGGGCTTCTGTGCCGAACGGGACGTGACCGTCAGCTTCCTCACCGAACACGGCCGGTTTCTGGCCCGGGTGCAAGGACCGGTCTCCGGCAATGTTCTGCTCCGCCGCCGGCAGTACCGCTATGCCGATGACACCGCATTCTCCGCCGGCATGGCCCGCGCCTTTGTCATTGGCAAGGCCCTCAACTGCCGCACGATTATCCAGCGCTGCCTGCGCGACCACTGCGAAAAAGTTGATGAACCGGTGCTGCGGGGGTCCGTGGATCGGCTCTCCTCGATCCTCATGCACCTGAAGCAGGACCTTGATCTGGACACCGCCCGCGGCTTTGAGGGCGAGGCGGCAAAGACCTATTTCAGCGTCTTCGACCAGTTGATTACCGGGCAGAAGGCGGATTTCCATTTTCATGCGCGCAGCCGCCGGCCGCCCCTGGATCGGATGAACTGCCTGCTTTCCTTTTTCTACACCCTGGTCCTGCACGATACCCGCTCCGCCCTGGAATCGGTGGGCCTCGATCCGGCCGTCGGCTTTCTCCACCGGGACCGGCCCGGTCGGCCGGGGCTGGCCCTGGACCTGATGGAGGAATTCCGTCCTCTGCTGGCCGACCGGCTGGCGTTGTCCCTGGTCAACTTGGGGCAGGTCAGGGCCAAGGGATTCACCATTTCCGAATCCGGAGCGGTTCTTATGGATGACGACACCCGGAAGACCGTGCTGGTGGCCTATCAGAAGCGCAAGCAGGATGAAATCATGCACCCTTTCCTGAATGAACGGATTCGTGTCGGCTTGCTGCCGTATGCCCAGGCTCTGTTGTTGGCCAGGTACTTGCGGGGCGATTTGGACGGCTACCCGCCGTTTTTATGGAGGTAAGGAAAAATATGTTTGTCCTTGTCAGCTACGATGTATCGACCACCACTCCCGGCGGTCAGCGCAGACTCCGTCGAGTAGCCAAGGTGTGCCGCAATTTCGGCCAGCGGGTGCAGTTCTCGGTGTTTGAATGTATCGTTGATCCGGGCCAGTGGGCCAGACTCCGGCAAAATCTGATCGATGAAATCGACGAGGAGACCGACAGCCTGCGTTTCTACTTCCTCGGTTCAAACTGGGAGAACCGGGTGGAGCATGTGGGGGCCAAACCGGCCCTGGACCAAGAGGGTCCGCTGATCGTCTGAATAAATTGACTTGGCGCGAACCTCAAGTGACCAGAAAATGGCCGGCAGATTCGCGGACATGGTATTTGACTGAAATTATGGTATATTTTTTTTCACCAAATCCTAAGCATCTAAAATCAAGCCGCGGAAAATGGAGGTTCGCCCAAATCGACATCTGCAGCGTCATCCTGCAGCTAAAAGAAAGATGACAGTCGCCCCCCGCGCGGGGGCGTGGATTGAAACTGCTGCAAGGTGTTCATCCCAGAGGTCAATCAAGTCGCCCCCCGCGCGGGGGCGTGGATTGAAACAGGGTCCGCATCCGGTTGATGTTGTGCCAGACGTGTCGCCCCCCGCGCGGGGGCGTGGATTGAAACATTGAGGACGCGGACGAATGGCGGGATGAGGCATGTCGCCCCCCGCGCGGGGGCGTGGATTGAAACGGCGGTAGCAAGGTAGGTACTGAGTCGCTGGCAGGTCGCCCCCCGCGCGGGGGCGTGGATTGAAACAGGTAATACCGAACACGGGAATAAGAGTAGATGGGTCGCCCCCCGCGCGGGGGCGTGGATTGAAACTAAGCGCCACGTTGAAATAACGCTGGAAATTGCTAGGTCGCCCCCCGCGCGGGGGCGTGGATTGAAACCTGCGTTCCGCAGGGGATTCACCGTGGTCGTCTGGTCGCCCCCCGCGCGGGGGCGTGGATTGAAACATTCCGCCAGCCCTGCCGCTGTTCCCTGGACCTGTCGCCCCCCGCGCGGGGGCGTGGATTGAAACCCCTTTTGGCGGTTTTGGCAGCTTAGCCCCTGCGGTCGCCCCCCGCGCGGGGGCGTGGATTGAAACTTGACCGCATACCCTTCGGCGATATAATTGCCGGGTCGCCCCCCGCGCGGGGGCGTGGATTGAAACTTTCTTGGGGTTGGCGTAAAGGATGTCGGGAAACAGGTCGCCCCCCGCGCGGGGGCGTGGATTGAAACTTGATCTGCTCGGTCGTGGTGACCGACTCCCTGGTGTCGCCCCCCGCGCGGGGGCGTGGATTGAAACCTCCCACACACCCTCCATGGCCGCCCTGTCAGGCGGTCGCCCCCCGCGCGGGGGCGTGGATTGAAACACTTCCTCGGCATAGGCCCTGACCTTCTCGGCGTGTCGCCCCCCGCGCGGGGGCGTGGATTGAAACAGGTCATACGCCCATGTATAGGACGACCATATCTTGTCGCCCCCCGCGCGGGGGCGTGGATTGAAACCTTTTTCTCCCGCTTGCGGACCTGCGGGAACTGCGCGTCGCCCCCCGCGCGGGGGCGTGGATTGAAACATGTACTGGTCGGAGTCAAAGTACAGGTCGGCCGGTCGCCCCCCGCGCGGGGGCGTGGATTGAAACACCGTCTCCGGCTTCATCCTGCTGCAGTCATACGGTCGCCCCCCGCGCGGGGGCGTGGATTGAAACTCCTGGGACAGCCGGCGGAACATTGCCGGGTAGGTCGCCCCCCGCGCGGGGGCGTGGATTGAAACAAGCAGGGCCTATGAATCAGACGCACTCCGCACCACCCGCCGTCGCCCCCCGCGCGGGGGCGTGGATTGAAACAAGCAGGGCCGGACGCTCAAGGCCTCAGTCGGTTGTCGCCCCCCGCGCGGGGGCGTGGATTGAAACATGGAGTTTGTCAACGAATGCCGCGAGCAGTTGGGTCGCCCCCCGCGCGGGGGCGTGGATTGAAACATTTTTTCCGCGAGCTGGCCATTGTCCGCAAAGGCGTCGCCCCCCGCGCGGGGGCGTGGATTGAAACGTTGTCCCATTCCGCCAGGTCGGCCATCCGATTAGTCGCCCCCCGCGCGGGGGCGTGGATTGAAACTTGTTGGTGAGGTTGTTAGTCACATTGGCACCAGGTCGCCCCCCGCGCGGGGGCGTGGATTGAAACATTGTCCGCCGCGTAACAGTACGTCAATCCATCCAGTCGCCCCCCGCGCGGGGGCGTGGATTGAAACAATTTTGGCGGGATCACCTTCGAGGAGTACCGGGTCGCCCCCCGCGCGGGGGCGTGGATTGAAACTTGGTATTGCGCTCCAGCTCGGCGGTGGCCTCGGGTCGCCCCCCGCGCGGGGGCGTGGATTGAAACAAGTTCAACGACTGGATACAGTCGGTGCACCGTAGTCGCCCCCCGCGCGGGGGCGTGGATTGAAACCGGAGGAATGGATTATGACCTACAAGACCGAGCCGGTCGCCCCCCGCGCGGGGGCGTGGATTGAAACTGGTCCATAGTCTGTCGGGCGTACATGGGCATGCGTCGCCCCCCGCGCGGGGGCGTGGATTGAAACTTGATCCCCATGTACGAGCGCAGGCCGGAGCCGAAAGTCGCCCCCCGCGCGGGGGCGTGGATTGAAACACTGAGCATTCAGCCATTCGGTAAACCTGAAAAAGTCGCCCCCCGCGCGGGGGCGTGGATTGAAACTCGTCCGGCAGGAAGCATTCAACCTCCCAGCGTCCGTCGCCCCCCGCGCGGGGGCGTGGATTGAAACCTCAACTCCGTTTTTCTTGCGGAGAAATGGGCACCGTCGCCCCCCGCGCGGGGGCGTGGATTGAAACATATTGCGCTCGGCGTAGCAATTGAGACAGCCTGGTCGCCCCCCGCGCGGGGGCGTGGATTGAAACAGCTTGCGCAGGAGGACAGGAAGACATTCTGCACGTCGCCCCCCGCGCGGGGGCGTGGATTGAAACATGGTGCGGTCTGCTGAGTAGTGGACGGATTCCGTCGCCCCCCGCGCGGGGGCGTGGATTGAAACGCTATCCACATGCTCTGCCGGGGTAGTGTCAGGGGTCGCCCCCCGCGCGGGGGCGTGGATTGAAACCCTGGTTCCGAAGGATATACGAGGCGAGAAAATCGTCGCCCCCCGCGCGGGGGCGTGGATTGAAACCGTGGTCGCATTGAACAGTTCGCAGTACCGGCTTGGTCGCCCCCCGCGCGGGGGCGTGGATTGAAACAACGCTTGCGGCAGGTCTTTTAACCGGCAACACAGGTCGCCCCCCGCGCGGGGGCGTGGATTGAAACCACTCGTACATCAACCTCAGCATCAACCGGCTCTCGTCGCCCCCCGCGCGGGGGCGTGGATTGAAACTTGCCCATTCGGTTGCCAATCGGCAGGCGGCGATGTCGCCCCCCGCGCGGGGGCGTGGATTGAAACAAATGAGTATGATGCCCTACGCACCTTGGATTGGGTCGCCCCCCGCGCGGGGGCGTGGATTGAAACAGGGGCGGGGAGTCGGTGCGGCTGAATTGCGATGAGTCGCCCCCCGCGCGGGGGCGTGGATTGAAACGTTACCGCGATTGTCGTCGCTGTAACCGCAATAACAGTCGCCCCCCGCGCGGGGGCGTGGATTGAAACATCAGGGCATGGCGATACGCTTCAAGCCGTTGTTGTCGCCCCCCGCGCGGGGGCGTGGATTGAAACGTTGAGTCGTCGGCAATCATACCGCTTACACCAAGTCGCCCCCCGCGCGGGGGCGTGGATTGAAACAACTGTAATCGTTCTCCCATGACCCGGTGAATCGGTCGCCCCCCGCGCGGGGGCGTGGATTGAAACCTCTCTCAACATGCTCTTTATCCTCATCCCCCGGTCGCCCCCCGCGCGGGGGCGTGGATTGAAACTTTTCCGCAGTCAGCACACATCATGATCCACCTCGTCGCCCCCCGCGCGGGGGCGTGGATTGAAACCCATCCTGCATTGCTGATCCGCGACTCGGTGTGCGGTCGCCCCCCGCGCGGGGGCGTGGATTGAAACATCACCTTGACCAGCACGGCCGGGTTCTGGCGGTGTCGCCCCCCGCGCGGGGGCGTGGATTGAAACCAGGCATCGGCTTCTCGAGCGACGCGGACCGAGTAGTCGCCCCCCGCGCGGGGGCGTGGATTGAAACAAGTCCCGGCCCATGTGCTTTGCCTTGTTGACCAGTCGCCCCCCGCGCGGGGGCGTGGATTGAAACCCTAATATCCCATAATAATTTGCAATCGAACATATGTCGCCCCCCGCGCGGGGGCGTGGATTGAAACCCATGTTTTCATAATCCCCTCCTTTGCCGCCCCTCGTCGCCCCCCGCGCGGGGGCGTGGATTGAAACACGCAGGTCCAGACCACTACGGCCACCAGGAATGGTCGCCCCCCGCGCGGGGGCGTGGATTGAAACACGGCTTCACCCGCTCGATCTGCACCGATGTCTCGGTCGCCCCCCGCGCGGGGGCGTGGATTGAAACGTTGCCTACGAGGCGCTCAAGCGTCCCGGGGTGGGTCGCCCCCCGCGCGGGGGCGTGGATTGAAACATCGCATTGCCGGCAAACATCCCCTCGGTCATGAGTCGCCCCCCGCGCGGGGGCGTGGATTGAAACATGTCGCCCTCCTCAAATTGTGTTTATCCGCATAGAGTCGCCCCCCGCGCGGGGGCGTGGATTGAAACACTGCGGGACATCTCTTGTTGAAGGTGTCCTGCGGGTCGCCCCCCGCGCGGGGGCGTGGATTGAAACAGGGAATACTGGAACTACCTGGAGAGGGAGTGGGTCGCCCCCCGCGCGGGGGCGTGGATTGAAACCTGTGCTTTCAGCTTAACCAAAAGCATCTCCACGTCGCCCCCCGCGCGGGGGCGTGGATTGAAACATCCTGTCCTCCGAAAATGTGCGGTATAACACGGTCGCCCCCCGCGCGGGGGCGTGGATTGAAACAATTATCGTTGAGGCCATGGAGTTGCCGGTGACATGTCGCCCCCCGCGCGGGGGCGTGGATTGAAACTCGATAAACTCCTCCCGCCGGTTGCTCAGGGGCCGTCGCCCCCCGCGCGGGGGCGTGGATTGAAACCTTCCCTCCCCCTCGGGAAAGATGTTTGAAGTTTGTCGCCCCCCGCGCGGGGGCGTGGATTGAAACTTCCCGTCACAATGCTTCCCAAATTGTTGACTGCGCGTCGCCCCCCGCGCGGGGGCGTGGATTGAAACCCTTAAAATACTTATAGAGTTATTATAGGGTATGTCGCCCCCCGCGCGGGGGCGTGGATTGAAACTTATCGGACCATTTCCGGGTCTGCATAGTTCCCTGGTCGCCCCCCGCGCGGGGGCGTGGATTGAAACTGTCACGTTGTGGTATCATCCAAAAACAAGCTTGGTCGCCCCCCGCGCGGGGGCGTGGATTGAAACCGCATCGCCGTGCGCGCCGCCCCGTAGGATGCCTGTCGCCCCCCGCGCGGGGGCGTGGATTGAAACGGGTGTCATGCTGGCGATATCCCCGAGCTGAACGTCGCCCCCCGCGCGGGGGCGTGGATTGAAACTCATCGTTTACCTTTATTGCGCCTGATGAGAATCTGTCGCCCCCCGCGCGGGGGCGTGGATTGAAACAAGGTGCTGCAGCTCTATATGAAGCAGAGGTCGAAGTCGCCCCCCGCGCGGGGGCGTGGATTGAAACAAATGAGCGGCGACCACTGTTTCACAATCAAACCGGTCGCCCCCCGCGCGGGGGCGTGGATTGAAACCCTATGGTGCGGAGAACGCACAATGAATGCAAGGGTCGCCCCCCGCGCGGGGGCGTGGATTGAAACGTCCGAGCCGATCCACAGCACCGGCGTGTCGCGCAGTCGCCCCCCGCGCGGGGGCGTGGATTGAAACGTCGTACACATCGGCAGAGATGCCTGGGCATCAAGGTCGCCCCCCGCGCGGGGGCGTGGATTGAAACTTGTCAATCCCGCCGGCGCTCTGGTACAGCTCGGTCGCCCCCCGCGCGGGGGCGTGGATTGAAACATTCTCAATCCATGTTTGCCCTTTGCCGCCGCCGTCGCCCCCCGCGCGGGGGCGTGGATTGAAACTTGCGAGAACATATCGCCACCAACATGAATACGGAGTCGCCCCCCGCGCGGGGGCGTGGATTGAAACAAAAGAAAATCCAAGAAGAGTAAAAACAGTACCAGTCGCCCCCCGCGCGGGGGCGTGGATTGAAACACTGTGGGCAGTGACACCAGGGCTGCAGTCTACGTCGCCCCCCGCGCGGGGGCGTGGATTGAAACGGCTGCGGCGGCAGGACCACGCCGTCCGGCACAAGTCGCCCCCCGCGCGGGGGCGTGGATTGAAACCGGTTCTCGCGGGCGGAGCGGCAGGCGTACCGGAGGTCGCCCCCCGCGCGGGGGCGTGGATTGAAACTTGACATAGGCAGTGCTCATCCTGAGGACAGTCGTCGCCCCCCGCGCGGGGGCGTGGATTGAAACTCGGAGGCGCCCATTTCCCTGGCCTGCTTCGTTAGTCGCCCCCCGCGCGGGGGCGTGGATTGAAACAACGAAGGGGACACCAAGGTCGAGGACGCCAGCGGTCGCCCCCCGCGCGGGGGCGTGGATTGAAACCTGACCGAGCTGGCGGAGCGGCGCAACGTGGCCGGTCGCCCCCCGCGCGGGGGCGTGGATTGAAACAAGGCAACCCTGGACACGGCCATAACCCAGGCCAGTCGCCCCCCGCGCGGGGGCGTGGATTGAAACCGAAGAGTGCATAACGTCAAATTAACCTGCTCAGGGTCGCCCCCCGCGCGGGGGCGTGGATTGAAACAAGCAGTCGCCGCAGCTCAAGGCCATGCTGACCGGGTCGCCCCCCGCGCGGGGGCGTGGATTGAAACCTCTCTTTGTGGCCGGGTTGCCGCCCGCGCCTTTGGTCGCCCCCCGCGCGGGGGCGTGGATTGAAACACCGGCCCCTCATACTCGCGGCCCTGGATGATCTGTCGCCCCCCGCGCGGGGGCGTGGATTGAAACAACTTCAACCGGCTCAAGCACCGTCTTGTCCCAGGCCGTCGCCCCCCGCGCGGGGGCGTGGATTGAAACACGTCCACCTCCACCCGGACGTGTTAAAATGGATGTCGCCCCCCGCGCGGGGGCGTGGATTGAAACATCGCCACCACCGAGCAGCCGGCCACGGTCTGGGTCGCCCCCCGCGCGGGGGCGTGGATTGAAACACCTCCCGGAACGCCTCCCACAGCCGCTCCAGGTGTCGCCCCCCGCGCGGGGGCGTGGATTGAAACACCGCCTATCAGGACTTCCAGAACAAGCACCGGGGGTCGCCCCCCGCGCGGGGGCGTGGATTGAAACACGACGGAGGAGGCATGAGCGCCTATATCACAGTGGTCGCCCCCCGCGCGGGGGCGTGGATTGAAACCTAAAACTCGCGCCATTGTGGTGCTCCTTCATTCGTCGCCCCCCGCGCGGGGGCGTGGATTGAAACATGCGGCGCAAGTACAAGTTCGGCGCCGAGGCGCGTCGCCCCCCGCGCGGGGGCGTGGATTGAAACTCGGAGGCGCCCATTTCCCTGGCCTGCTTCGTTAGTCGCCCCCC